>ERZ761602.240-NODE-240-length-130643-cov-12.991952_pt1 | contig 130643 bp, 95 predicted proteins | sample MGYA00512165_ERZ761602 | MGnify/ENA primary metagenome ERZ761602 (study PRJEB28899, sample SAMN02445085) | bioreactor sludge metagenome | biome: EBPR sludge; isolation source: Thorneside wastewater treatment plant | place: Australia: Brisbane, Thorneside...
GTAGGAAAGACTTCGTACAAATTTGGCGTTCCGACATTATTATTGTTTTTGGCAATTGGAATGTTGGCAGGGTCTGACGGTATTGGTGGTATTAGGTTTGACAATCCCCAAATAGCTCAATTTATAGGTATTGTATCGCTAAACTTCATTTTATTTTCAGGCGGACTTGACACCAATTGGACTTCTGTAAAGCCAATTTTAAAGGAAGGACTTGTTTTATCCACGTTTGGAGTTTTGCTAACTGCTCTTTCACTTGGGACCTTTGTTTGGCTTGTAACTGACTTTACAATTTATGAAAGTATGCTGTTGGGTTCAATCGTTTCATCAACTGATGCAGCAGCCGTATTTTCAATTCTACGTTCAAAAAACCTTGCCTTAAATACCAATTTGAGACCAACATTGGAATTGGAAAGTGGAAGTAACGACCCAATGGCTTACGTGCTGACCATTGCTTTTTTGACTTTGGTAATAAACCAAGACCAAAGTTTGGCTTCCATTGTTCCTTTGTTTATTCAACAAATGATTATCGGTGGGATTGCAGGTTTTGCGTTTGGAAAACTTAGCAAATTCATTATTAACAGAATCAAACTTGACTTTGAAGGACTTTATCCAGTTTTAGTTATTGCCTTGATGTTTATTACTTTTTCCGCAACTGAATTTGTCGGGGGAAATGGCTTTCTTGCAATCTACATTTGTGCCGTTTATTTGGGAAACCAAGACTTGATACATAAGAAAACCATTCTTAAAATGTATGATGGTTTGGCTTGGTTGATGCAAATTGTTCTGTTCTTAACTTTAGGTTTACTTGTTTTTCCTTCGCAAGTTTTCCCATACATGGGCATTGGACTTCTCATTTCATTGTTTTTGATTTTTGTTGCTCGTCCTGTAAGTGTTTTCCTGAGTTTGATGTTTTTCAAAATGAAACTAAAAAGACGATTCTACATTTCCTGGGTTGGTTTGCGGGGTGCTGTTCCAATTGTTTTTGCAACATATCCACTTTTGGCAGGTATTGACAAAGCCAATATGATTTTCAATATCGTATTTTTTATTTCGGTTACTTCGGTTCTCATTCAAGGAACAACATTATCAATTGTAGCAAAGTGGCTCAAAGTTGCATTACCCGAACAAGCTAAGAAAATCACCGAATTAGACCAACTTGTTTTAGATCTTCCTAAATCATCATTGCAAGAATTTGAAATTTTACCCGACTTTCATGCTGTCGGCAAAAGAATTGTTGATTTGAATTTTCCTAAATCTACCTTTATAATTATGATAAAGCGAAACGGAGAATTTATTCGTCCAGGTGGCTCAACAATTCTTGAAACTAAAGATATATTAATGGTACTAGCAGACAATCAAGAAGATTTTGAAAAAGTTGATAGTTGTATCCAAAACGCAAACAAGAAAATTGACGTTTGATAGATGACAAAGCAAAGAATTACAGCAGCCAACACGTGTTTTGCATCAGGTGGGGTTACGTGGAAAACAAACATTAACGCTTTTAATTTACTTTGCGGTGCCAGAAGGCAACGTACATCGAAATCCCCCCGAACGCAAAGCCCCAAACAGTGGTGTCCTGAATTTTCTTAGGAGCAACCGCTAAGAAGAATACTTTACAAGAGATGAAGGACGATTGGGAAAATGGGGAACAGCGTGCGAAGTTCGACAGCCCTTCTTCACTACGTTACGAAGGGTGATAAACGGTCGACGTTTCATTGAAACAATCGGTGACCTATTGGAGAAGGCTGGAAGAAATAGCTCAAAAGAATCAACCCCATCATCAGGGGTATCATCAATTACTACGGTCGCTTTTTCAAGGGGTACCTGCGCTTTGTGCCGGTTCACCTGAATAAACGTCTGCTGAAATGGGTAAAATGGGAGAAGGGATGCTTTAAGATGGCGAGTGTTCGCTACCTGCAATCCCGTTTCCGGGAAAACCCACAACTATTTGTCCACTGGTCATTGATGCATCCGTAATTTTGAATAAATTAGTGCGTTGCACTGAGCTAAGTCGACATGTGCTACACTGAGCGGAGCCGAAGTGACGCGATTCGACTTCGCTCAGCGTAAAAATCAGGATGAGCAGTGTGAATTAAGAGGTTCATGCACTATTCTCCCTCTTTGGCGGGACAAGTGTGAGAACGTATGGGCGGGACTCCCCTGAGTGACTCGACTAGCGTTAATACTAAAAAGACACACACAATGAAAAAAACAATTTTAGCATCAATATTAATCTTCTTATTTGGGCACTACTCTTTTGGACAAGAATCAAAGACCAAAATTGTAACTTCTGACATTGATAATTTTTGGATTGCATATGACGCAATAAACAAAACAACCGACAGTTTAGAAAGAATAAAAATTATCAAAGACCTTTACATTATCAAAGCAACAGAAGGACTTAAAGGAATGATAGCAGCCCGTGAATATGAAGATTATGAATTCGTAAGTGCTATTTTAAATTATCCAAAATACTGGAACTCAATTCGCCCAAATACTGCTAATCTAATAATGGACAAAGAACAAATTGAGCAATATTTTGCAAAGCTCAAAGAAGTATATCCCGAATTAAAGCCGACAACAATTTACTTTCCTATAGGCGTATTTAGAAGTGCGGGAACATATCACGAAAATAATGTGCTTTTAGGTGCTGAGTTTATGCTAGCAAATAGAAACTCTGACCTTAGTGAATTGCCTGAAAGAGTAAGAAAAGGAATGACAGATTATATGCCCTACGACATTCCACTTATTGCTTTACACGAACTAATACATACACAACAAAAACGTTGGGAACATTTGAGTATTATTCATAGGTCAGTAGCAGAAGGTGTAGCGGAATTTATTTCAACCTTGATTTCTCAAAGACCACTTTCTCCGGGAGTTAAATTTGGAAAACAAAATGAGAAAAGGGTATTAGAAAGATATATGATTGAAATTTTCAGAGATGACGACGTTGGTAATTGGCTTTCAAGTAAAAACCAAAACGAACTTGAAGTTAATGATTTGGGATATTACATTGGATATGAAGTATGTGAACGATACTACAACAAATCAACAGACAAAAAACAAGCAATTAAAGATCTCATTGAGTTGGATTACAGCAATGATATTGAATTTGCAAAAATTTTAGACGGTTCTGGTTTTCTTCCTATGACTTGGAATGAAATTGGTACAAAGTATGAGTCAATGAGACCAACAGTAATTGGAATTAAAGAATTTAAAAATGGAAGCAAAAAATTATCGACAAAATTGAAAATAATTACGATAGAATTTTCAGAACCGATGAGTAGTTGTTGCAGAAGTATTGACTACGACCAATCAAAGACAGGAGAATTTTTAAAGATTAAGGAAATAATCGGCTGGAGTGAAGACAAACGTAAATTTTCATTTGAAGTTGAAGAATTAAAACCAAATACTAATTACCACATAATTATTTTGAACTTTGCAAAAGAAGATGGCGGAAACAGATTAGCACCTTACACAATTGAATTTAGGACAAAGAGGAAATAAAAGTACCACCGCCAACACGGGTTTTGCGTCAGACGGGTGATCCCGACGCTCCTTTCAGTCGATCGGGACAGGCTGTGCAAACCTGGAGCTTTGTGCTTCGCATCAAGTTCCGTGCTGGTTGATCTGCTGCCGCTGATACTTCCCTGCCTACTTGGCGCAGTAATGCGGGGAAACCAATCCGAACACCAAACCAGAAACCGGTAGCTGAAAATTTAACAAACCGGCACATTAAGAAAAAACAATGAAAGAGAAAGGTATATCAAGACGACAACTAATCAAACAAGGCGGACTTGCATTAACTGCTTTGGTTTTACCTTTTCCTTTGACAACATTTACAAAATATAACAAAATGACAGACAACAAAAATTTTGACGTAATCATAATTGGTGGCAGTTATGCAGGACTTTCGGCTGCAATGGCGTTAGGACGTTCTATGAGAAATGTTTTGATTATTGACAGTGGGAAACCCTGTAATAGTCAAACACCGCATTCACATAATTTCTTAACCCAAGACGGTAAAACACCAAAAGAAATATCAACACTTGGCAAACAGCAGGTTGAAAAATATGAAACTGTAAAATTTTACAATGGACTTGCTACCATTGGAACAAAAACCGAAAGCGGCTTTGAAATAACAACAAATGTTGGCGACAAATTCGCAGCAAAAAAGTTGGTTTTTGCGACAGGAATAAAAGATACGATGCCTGACATTAAAGGATTTAAAGAGTGTTGGGGGATTTCTGTAGTTCATTGTCCATACTGTCACGGTTATGAAAACCGGAGTAAAAACACAGCTATTATTGCAAACGGAGTAAAGGCATTTCATCTTGCACCTTTGGTCAGAAATTTGACAAATGAACTTACTCTATTGACAAACGGGAAAGCAGATTTTGAAGCTGACCAAATTGCAAAATTGAAAGAAACCAAAATCAACATAATTGAAGCCAAAATATTAGAACTTGAACACAATAATGGACATTTAGAAAAGGTAGTTTTCAATGACAACACAAAACTATCCTTCGACGTTGCTTATGGAGTTATCCCATTTACGCAAAATTCTGACATACCAGAAAAATTAGGATGTGAAATCACAGAACAGGGCTACATAAAAGTTGATATGTTTCAAAAAACAACAATTGACGGTATATTTGCTTGTGGAGATAATTCGGTAATGATGCGTTCCGTAGCAAATGCTGTTTATGGCGGAAATGTAACAGGAGCTGTTGTTAATGGTTTTCTATCACAAGAAAATTTCTAAAAGATACTTTGTAAAAAATGAAAAACAAAAAATCTGCACATAACAGGCGTTTGGCTCAATTTCGGTTGATCCCGAAGGGTCGGTGCAGGCTGTAGTTAATTGAACACTCCGCCTCGCATTCCCCCACATGCGGGACTCCGAAATCCGCAACTGTGCCATTGCGTAAACCGTTTGAATTATGGCTGGACACACCAGTACTTACAAAATAATTGACGTAAGAATGAAAATAAAAGCAACATACATCCAATACCTACTCATTGCGACCTTTCAATTGTTTTGGACTCTGTCTTCCATTGCTCAGCCTGGCGACAGGGCTTTTTCTTTTGTAACTTTTGACGGCAGTGGTTACCGTAATGATTTTAAGGTTTATTCCTGTTCAGTCAATTACCCTAATAGTTCAATGGTCTCTGATTCGTTGGAGTTGGTTTGGAAACCGGACTTAAAAACTATCAAAATTGTTGATACCCTTCAGCTCGTCAAAGTTACCAACGACAGCATGGACTTTCCCCATCCGTATTACTATCAGGGCAGTTCTTGCTCAAAGACCAACATTCTGATGATTATCAGAAACGACAAATACGATAAGGATACAATGCTGATTACAACCGCCGGTGCTGATCCATATGCTTTGCTGGTATCTCCTGACGGGATTGGTCATAGTTTGCCATTCATTTACCCTTATAGAAAAGGCCTGTTTTATTTGCAACGATTAATGACAGACAGAAGCGCAAAAAGTTTGTTCTACGGTGCTTATCGTTCATATTTTCTTTCCTACTACAGTACCTATCCGAAAGTCATTCCTAATCTTTCTGAAGCCTATATTTCCTATTCCAGGATGACTAAAAAAACCTATTCCTCCAATGATACAATCAGCATCACATTAACCGGAAGGGTATTAAACAATGGTGGTTGCGGAGGTGGCAGTATTCTCTGGACCTTGCAGAAGTATGAAAATGAAAGATGGATAATAGCAATAGAAAATTGCTGTCAGCAAATGGATTGTGGCGTAGGGCCCTCAATTTTAAATAATACAACTATCCCGTTGATATTACTCAAAGACAAAATCAACTCGAGTATAGCGACATATCCAATGCAACGAGAAATATCCAAGGGCAGATACAGATTTGTGGTTTATGACGATATTTATCAAATGTACTTTTCAGATGAGTTTAGTATTGAATGAACGAATTGAATAGTACAATTAAGGGAATCCTATTTTAGAATTTAGCACGAACGCATAAAACGGGTTTTGTGTCGGGCGGAGTGATCCACCCAAACACAAATCTGAAACTGATGGCCTACTTTATAAGATAAATGATTCAGAAATTAAATGATTAAAGTACTTTACATTTTTATCATAGGACTTTTAACAAGTCACTCATCTTTTGGAAAATCTTTTGAAAGCAAATTTCATCCTGAGTTTAGTTTGGACACTTTAAAATTGTACGACCAAAGCAGGCAGAGAGAAATTCCAATTGCAATCTATAGGCCAATCTCATACCTTTCCGGGAAACAAAGAATTGTCATTTTCAGTCACGGTTATGGTCAGAATAAAGGTGGTGATTATTTGGCGTATTCTTATCTGACAGAGTTTTTAGTGATAAAAGGATTTTTCGTTGTAAGCATTCAACACGAACTCGCAACGGATAGTTTATTGCCATTGACAGGAAATCCGCAAATTGTGAGACGACCTTTTTGGGAACGTGGTGCAGACAATATTTTATTCGTGATTAACGAACTAAAGAAAACAAAACCTGATTTAGACTTCCAGCACATTTCGCTTATAGGGCATTCTAACGGTGGAGATATGACTGCTCTATTCCCACAGAAATACCCGAACATAGTTAAAAAAGTAATTACGTTGGACAACAGAAGGATGGCATTACCTAAATCAAAACAAGTTCAGGTTTACTCTTTACGATCAAGCGACCAGGCAGCAGACGAAGGTGTTTTGCCTACAGAAAAGGAAGCTAAAAAGTACAAAATGAAAATAGTGAAATTGGAAAATACGACTCATAATGAAATGGATGATAATGCCAATGACAAACAACGAAAGGAAATTCAAGAATTTATCTTTACATTTTTAAACGACTGAGAATATTGAACAACGAACAATTAATAGTCGTTTTGCAAAGAGGGTAGGGGGCGGTCCACTTGGAGATGATGAAGTGCTAAATTCAAGCTTTGTGCATCTAATGAACTTTAGTGCTGAAAATCCCCGCCTTCGCAAAGCCGCAAACCGTGTGTGTCCTGAATTTTCTTAGGAACAACCGCTAAGAAGAATGCTTTACAAGAGATGAAGGACGATTGTGAAAATGGGGAACAGCGTGCGAAGTTCGAGCCCCTACTTCACTTTGTAACGAAGGGCAGAGAACTGAACAGCCGGCGTTCCATTGAAACAATCAGTGACCCTTAGGGGAGGGTCCTCCTTCACTTAAGTTTCGGAAGGACAAGTCTCCAGGAGCACTTTCCAAATCACCTTAAGCTGCAACAGAGGAAATGACGTTGTGGTGAGCGTTAAGGAAAAGCGACAATAGATTGTTGCAGATGATCAATACAGAGGTACAATAATTTTGCGCTTTACATGAAAAAAACTATTTTTGATAGTATCAAATGATACTATCAATGTTGCCTCCATACGACCTTACCCCCCGGATTTTAAAGTCAATAAAGTCCATTTCTGAAAAAATTGGAGAAGTGAATGCGAATTACCTTAGCCGGCAATCCCCACAACTTCGGAGGCATAACAGAATTAAAACTATTCACTCCACCTTAAAAATTGAAGGAAATAAGCTTACAGAAGATCAAATTACAGCCTTAATTGAAAATAAAAGAGTAGTTGGTCCACAAAAGGATGTGTTGGAAGTTTTAAACGCGATTAAAGTATATGAGGAACTAAACAAATATGACTTTTTATCTGAAAAAAGTTTTTTAAATGCGCATCGTAGATTAATGACCGGATTAATAAGTAGACCCGGAAAATATAGAACGCAGGGAGTTGGTATAGTTAAGGGCAGCAAATTAGAACATATTGCTCCGCCTAAGGAGAATGTTCCATATTTAATGAAAGACTTATTTAAATTTCTTAAAAACTCTGACGAACTTACCTTGATCAAAAGCTGTGTTTTTCATTATGAAACGGAGTTTATTCATCCCTTTCTTGACGGTAATGGAAGAATGGGTAGATTATGGCAAACATTAATTTTGATGTCTGAATATCCAATCTTTGAGTTTCTACCTTTTGAAACCTTAATTAGTAAAACACAAAAGGATTATTATAAATCACTTGCCACCAGTGATAAAAAAGGAAAATCAACTATTTTCATTGAATACATGCTGAGTGTTATTGACCAATCATTAGAAAGCATATTGACCTACAACAACAGGATTTTAAAGGAAGCGGATCGATTAGAATATTTTATCGCCTTGGGAATAAAATCATTTACGCGAAAAGACTATATGAATGTTTTTAAGGACCTGTCATCTGCTACAGCCAGCAGGGATTTGAAAAGGGGTGTTGAATTAAAATTGTTTAGAAGTATTGGAGATAAGAATAAGACCGAATACATTTTGAAATAATTACTATTGATAACTCACATGCCTTAAACGATAGAGAGGTACAAGTCGTTGATTTAACATCTGCCATACAATTACCCGAAAAACGGATAGATTGAATTTGCATTCCGGGTATTTTGACTAAGAAATTTTGAAATTCATTGGTAGCTTTTTTTCCGTGAAGTATTCACACTGAAAGTCTATTTACAAAGCCAAGTCGAAGCGGGATACACTTCGACTTAGCTCAATGCAAAAATCAAGAAGACCTCTTTTCTATTGTGTAAGACAATTTGCCTATTCAATCAACATTGGCGTTTTTCCATCGGTTACAATTATTTTACTGTTAGGTGAAACCGATAATTTCTCAAAAGCTTCTATAGTCCGAATTTTGATGATCTCTTCAGTCAATCCGCCGCTAAGGATCTTTTGTGCATCGCTGGTTCCCTGCGCTTCGATGATCTTTCGCTGCGCTTCGAGTTTCTCCTGTTCCAAAACAAATTGCATTCTCATGGCATCTTGTTCTGCCTGTAGTTTTCTTTCAATGGAAGCAGATAAACCGGCAGGTAATTGAATGCTCTTCATCAAAACAGCTTCAATGATGATCCCCTTGGAAAGCAATGTTTCTTCCATTTTCTTTTTGATCTCTGTTTCTATTTCAGAACGCATTCCTGAGTGCATATCCTTGGCAAAATACTGTGAACATACATCGGCAGAAGCAGAACGGAATACATTCGAGATAATGGTTTCGTATTCCTTTCCCAAATTGGTGATGATCTGAGGTAGTTTTTCCGGATTCAGTCGGTAAAGAATAGAGATCTGAGAAGTGATGCTAAGTCCTTCCTTGCTGGGCAAGCTGATAGACAATTCAAGATCCATAGTCTGAATAGACATTACAATTACTCTTGAGGTAAACGGATTGTACATAACAGGTCCAGGTGTATGCACCTCGGTTCCCAGGCGTCCTAGTTTTTGCTTTACACCCGCATAACCAGGTCGGATGACTTTGCAGGAGCTAAAAAACATTGCAATTGCGATCAGAGGTAGAAATACATTTTTCATAGGATTGGATTTAAGGGTTTCTGCGTTTGTTTTAATAACCTACGGACAAGGCTTACTATCGTTTCAAAAAATTTAACCTTTTTACCCGATGGATTGTTAAATATTGTGAAAATGGAATGTGTAATCAATGAACTGGCCATTTGGAAAGTAAATTCCAATAAGCATAACATACAAGTCCTCTATATGTTTACCAAACCTGTTTATTTTTCCTTTCAGATGGTTCAGTTATCTCTATTTCGAGCTATTCTTTAGGATGCAGTAAATCTTAAGCAATTTTGTAACTAGTCACAACACTTTTTTGGTGCAGAATTCAGTGAACCAAGAATTCAGTGAACTAAGAATTCAGCTCATATTTACTATATCAGCAATTACAATTTTTGACAACGCAAAGATTCATTGTCCGGATTATCCGAATAAACAATCGAAGCCTTACTAAACTAAAGGCCGATCACTACTGTTCATATCCGGAAAGTACTCCCAAATTATTTCATGTGTATTGTGGTCTTTGGTGTAGTGGATGTCGAAATAACGCGCATGCATGGATACGATGCGTCGGGGTGAAAGTGTATTTCCGTTTTCCGTAAAATAAAGTTCCTGCTCAGGGCAACCTACAACCCAATCGTGCTCACGACCAAGAATGCCTTTAAGAAGGAGATCGAGTCCGCCACCAAATATTTTTTGCTGCCATCGCTCCGTTAAGGAGGTATTCCAATCGGATACTACATTGAAATATTCAGTATCAGGATGCGGATTCATTTCAAGTACACGTTTTAAGGTTGCGCTTTTGGGCGTCATTTGTTGTGCACCCGGAAGACTTAAAAAATACTCCGCCGAAAATTGCAACAATGCGAGCGCAACCTTTCCTCCAGGACCTGAAATTCTGCGCATGATGGAGAGGAAACGGGCAATATGTTTTCCGGTGGTAAAAAATCCCACTCCGTTGGCTCCGGAAAACATAATTACTTTGTCGGCAGTGAACGCTTCATTGTTAGGATCAGCGCTCAGAAATTTCGCCAGCAGACAACCGCGACTTGATCCGACGATTGAAACGGCTTGTGTAAAACGATTTCCTTCGCCGAGAAGTTCGTAAAACACTTTTGCATTTTGTTCCGCATCATGAGAGATGGTTGCATAATTCAGGGCGATGATCTGTTCAAATTTCCCGTCTGCAAGCAGGCGATTTAGTAAAGGCGGATTGCCGAACTTATCATTGAACAAGGGATCGTAGGTTTTCCAGACGTTAACAAAAGTTCCATGCAGCAACAGAAGTGTTTTTTTGTTGAAATCGATTGGATGTTCTTCCTGTGTAAGAAAATCTTTTGCGATGGGATCGTAATTGAGTACTCCGTATTTATTCTTTCCGATGAGTTCATAGGCAAGATTACTATCGGAAGCTTTTTTGTTTAACGTAATTAAGGCTTCCTCATACAGTTTTTCAGCGCTTTCTACTTTGCGTTTGTAAGTGAATATTTTCAGGATGAAATCGGTGCTTCGTTTGCGGGACTTTCTCCGAAACAGGGTTTTTCCATTTTTATCTTCGTCCTCAAGTTCCGTTTCAGGAAGAAGAGGAAAAATATAATTGAGTCGGTCGCGGTTACTGCTATAGGAATTGTCGGTTCGTTGCGGTTGGATGAATTCAAACTCGGCATCGGGATCATTGTGCTTGCTCTTATCGCTGTGTTGGTAGCAGACCAATGCGCCTTCATCCGGTTTCAAAAATAAAGTGAGACGCAATTCGGGAATTTCATTCAATTCAAAGCGGTCTTTGTCCCACCGGAATTTCACCTCCTCAAAATTGATAAAACGTTCGGTCACCACCAGCTCCTTACCGTTCAATAGAGGATTAATGCTGTAAATATCTTTGATCAGATCAAGTGTTGGTCCAAGCGAATTGGTTTGTCCCTCACCGGAGAATTGCAGTTTTCCTTTCAGTTTTCCTTCACTGCCATCAGCCCATCCCAGCGTTGCCCACATGCCTTCGGTTCCCAGATCGATGCTTTTTTTGTTGCGCAGTTTGAAACGAAATCGTTCCTTTTTTTCTTCCGGTAATTCATCCGGAGCAGTCCTTCCCAGGGCATGGAAGTATTTGTCATCAATGGAAAAGGCAAGTCGGTCGAGATCAAACGTCTTCATGGGCAATGGTTTTTGGTTTCAGTGTAGGAAGATAAAAAAAAAGAAGCATAAAAAAGCAACATCACAATGCATAGTTTTTGTGGTATTCAACGTATTTTGCTGAAAGCCGGGTATTTTTCTGAAAGGAGGCTAATTATAGAATTAATCTTTTAAATTCACCCTAGGAACTCATCATTAAACTTATGTGGATAATTTTCATTAAGTTGTTTTTATAAATTAATGAGCAATAATTAGCATGTTCGGTCTATTTGGAAAAAAGCGCTTCGAGCCAAGTGTTACGCCTGAAGATAAAGATTGGGTCGAGACAAATATTGCTTGGTTGATTGAAACCTTTGGGATGGAGCACATCCGGAAGCAACCGTTTATTATGCCAACAGTTGATAATTTTCCCTATACGGATTTGAATGATCCGGCTCAGTTTCAACAACTCTTTGAGCAGTTGTGTAAATACTGGGATTTGGATCCCAATTCTATTGAAATAAAGTTTTTTGACGATATTATTTCAAAGCAATGGACTACCTGGGTGCCTCAGGGGGAAATAAATGAACCTCTGGGACAATATTCTCAGGTATATACCACAGATGAAAAACGATTTAAGATTCAATTGGCCAAATCAAATCTTGCAAAACCTTTACTATTGATTGCAATAATTTCTCATGAACTCGCTCACGTTAAGCTTTTGGGTTGGAATTATATTAATCAGAATGACGCTGACATGGAGCCATTTACTGACCTGTCAAGCATATTTTTTGGTTTTGGAGTTATTGTCGCGAACACGGTGCAGACAAGTGATTTTTTATGGTTGAATCGAAGTGGATATTTACCTAATCAAGTTGTTAGTTATGCAAATGCTTTGATTTGTTACATTTCAGGTTACGATGCAAAGCACTATTCATCGATTCTTAATGGAAATACTTCCGATTTATTCAAAAACGATTTCGCTTTTTTATTCTCAAGCAATGATACGTTGCTTACAAAAGACAAAGTTGAGTTTTTGGAGAATAGCTTTTTGTTGAGACGTAAAATATCAGAAGGATTTGAAAAAAGAGACTTTGAATCAGTAATACAAGTAAGCGATGAATTGGGTGAGTTAAATCCTAAAGACGTTTCTGTTTATAATTTTAAAGGATACGCATTGCTTCAGACAAAAAGATATACGGAGGCCATTGAACAATTTACAAAAGCAATAGATATTCACCCATATTGGGATCAACCCTATAATAACCGTGGTTATTGTAAACTTCAGTTGGATGATCTTGAGAATGCTTATTTTGATTTGCAGCATTCATTTGAGATGAATCCTGAAAGTTCATATTCATGGAGAAATCTTGGTGCCTATTTTTTGAAGTCGGATCAACCGGACAAAGCATTAGAGCATTTTGAACATGCTGAAAAAATTGATCCTACTACAGAATTAATCAATTTTTATCTGGGTAAGACCCATTTGAAAATCGGTAATAAGGAATTAGCACATCAGTATTTGGAAAAATCCAAATTAAAAGATGAATTCAACGATTCTATGTTTGAATAGGAATTGGGAGTGTTTAACCTGCTATTCCACGCTTATGCCGGAACCTACTTGCATTTTGTTCAATTTTTATTTCCCTACTGCAATTATGGTTTTCAAACGAAATAGTGATTTCTGAGTCAGGTCACGGTTTACCGATTGAGTTTTTCTATGGGTTTTACCTGACGTTATTTGGTATGTTACTTATAGTTTACGGATATGTCCTTCGTTGTTTTACCAAAGGATTCTTTTCTATCCGTGACCGAAAAAGAAATCAACTTTACTGAAACGGCAGGCACTCGCACAGAGCCAACCGGATTGTCCATCCCTCCTTCCCTCCATCTGTGAAATCCCCTCGCCTTGTACCCACCGAAATCTTCCACTAAGCCCTCTGAATTACCCTTCCCTACATCCCTCCTTTGGTGACACCCCACAATCCCCCAAAATCCGTATTTTTATCCCATGCCACGCCTGCTCATCCTTCTCATGCTGTTCCCGTTCATCACCACCTGTTTTGCTGAAAACCTGGTGAAGAATCCCTCATTCGAAGAAGGACTTCCGGAAAAAACGATTCGCAAGCGAAATGGTGCAGGTACGGATGCGATTTATCCAACGAGCTGGACATCCCCAAGTCTTGGCACTCCCGATCTTTTCAATTCGCCCTACAGCTCCGGAGGAAAACTCTCTTGCGCCATTGCCCGTACCGGTTCCGGAGTAATGGGAATGGTAATGGCCGAAAGTAAAAACCTTGAAAATTATTACGGTGGTTCCTACAAAGAATACATTCAGGGAGAATTATCCTCTCCACTCGAAGCAGGAAAAGCCTACCGTGTACGTTTTTGGATTGCCCACGACAGAACCAGTCGTTTTACTGCAAAGAATATCGGTGCCTGTTTTAGCAATGATCCCATTCGTACAGACAATCATTTGCATATTGATCGCGAGCCTCATGTAAAAATGCAGGATAGTATGTTGGTCACAGCCGTGATGGGTTGGACAAAAGTAGAAGGTGTATTTGTTGCAAAGGGTGGAGAACGGTTTATTACCATTGGTAGTTTCGGTAAGGATTTTATGATTCCCATCTCTTCGCAAGGAATGGCTCCCTTGGTAACCAAAGGACATACACACCGCAATGCCTATTATTACATCGACGATATCACTGTAGAATCAGCAGAAGAACTTCGCCGGCATGAAAAATCCGAACTCAGTTCATTGATATTTTTATTCGATCCTTCACATGCCATGCCTGATAGGGCTATGCTCGAGAAATGGAAGAAGTCATTTCTTGCCCTGGAAAACGTTTTACCACCCGAAACGCTCATTTCGGTCTTCCTCGCCGGAAATCAGGCACGTTCTTTGTGTGAGAGAGAGCCTGTACCCATCGCCATGCAAAAGATCAATACTAGCATCGAAGCATTGATTCCCTCTCAGGGAACCGAAAGCTCGTTCGATAAAGTTTTTCGTTCGGTAGTGCAACCGATACTTTCCAAACCAAAAGACAATGAACACATCATTGCACTGTTTCAGGACAAGCAAAAGATGACAGGTGATACACGAAGTTTGATGAAGAAGTGTTACGATAAATACGATATTACTTTTTCTGTTGTGCAATGGGGAGGCAAGGAGATCAATGATTTTAAGGGATTGATTAATTATTGCGAAGGACAGTATTTCATGACCGAAAGTGATCCGCAATTTTTTATGCGCGATGCAGCTTTGCTGGGAGTAAATCATAAGAACGTCGTGCATTATTCCAAAGATCGTTCCGGTAAGATGTTGTATTACATTGGCGCCGGTGCATTGGTTGCATTAATTATTGGAAGTGCATTATGAGGTGGCTGTTATTGTTTTTCGTTTTGATTGTTGCCGGTGATGTTTTCGCTCAGGAAAATCTGGTGATCAATCCCGGAATGGAAGATTCCGTTAAGCGCGATGCCATCCATATGTACAATACCAGTTTGCGTGTTGGACTTCCACTCGCACCGGGTTGGGTTACTCCCACACGATCTACTTCTGATTTTTACAATTCTCATGAGTCCACCATCAAAGGATCACCCATCGTTGTTGCACACAGAGGCTCCGGGAGAATTGGATTTATTGCAGGAGCAAAAACGCGGTCAAGCGGACAACTTTACAAGGAATATGCAATGGGAAAATTATCGCGCCCATTGGAAGCCAATAAAAATTACTGTGTTCGGTTTTATATCGCACTTGATGGTTCGTGTAAGTATGCAAACGATTCCATTGGTGTTTATTTCTCCACGCAACCCATAAGGGAAGAGAATTCTTACACATTGCAGAATTTGCGTCCACACATTGTAATGCCACCGGATAGTTTTATTGTGAGTAAAGACGGTTGGGTAGAAGTATCGGGTTATTATCCGGCAAGTGGAGGAGAGCAGTACATTACGATTGGTTGTTTCTCCAACAAAGACAGAGTAAAACTTAAATCTATTGGTGAACGCAGAACAGAGCGGTTTCATTTTTCGAAAATTAAAAAGTACGCCTATTATTACATGGATGATGTTTCGGTAACAGAATTACCCGATTCGGCTACCGGTCCATGCAGCACGCCTTCGGTAAAAATCGTTTCCAATTCAGAACGTTTTTTATTTCTGGTGGATATTTCCGGTTCCATGAATGCCAATGGTGTAATGGATTCACTGAAGAACGCGCTCAATGCTGCAGTGCAAAAATTGCCACCAAACACCGAAATTTCAGTTGTCACATTTTCGGGCACACCACAAATGGTGGTTCCGTTTACCGAAGCACAATATGCACGATTTCCCGGTAATGCACTTGATACCATAAAGGGTGGGGGAGGAACCAATGTTTCACATTCCATTGAATTCGCTTACAATTATCTTGCACAGGAAGGAAAACGTAACGGGACAAGTATTCTGCTTTTTACAGATGGAATTTTTGAAGTCCCACTTCCTTCTCAGCGAAGAATTCAGCAGAATTACAAAGACCATGGTATACGTTTTAGCAGTATGCTTATTGGTATTCGTCCAAATTTCGATTTGCAGAAATTAGCAACTTCCACATCGGCTAATTATTCGAATGTTACTACTGAAACCATTGAAGAGCAAATCTCGAAGGAAGTCTATAAGGAAGTTCCGGTTGCAAACAAGGAAAAAACGTATTACACCAAACCCTATTGGGCGCTTATTGCAATTCGTCCTTTAAAGTATTGGTTGTTCATAGGTATCGGATATCTGCTGATACAGCAGTACACCTGATCATTTCATTACAACAATCCGGGTGCTTGTTTTTGTTTTCGATCCGGTAATTTGCAAAGTGTAAATACCATTGGAAAGATCCGGCCAATTCAACTCCAGCGGATAATTCGTAACTACGAGAGATCCACTTTTTAGCACCGCACCTCGACTGTCGCATAATTGGTAATGTAATATTCCTTCCTCCTGTGGCAGATTGCTGATACGGATAGATCCATTTCCGGGATTGGGAAAAACATGCAGTTGCAGTCGTGTGGTATTATCAATTCCGTTTAATCCTTCGTTCCGGAAAAAGGTTGCGCCATTTCCCCAGGGTACAGTGAAGAAAATATCGAGATCGCCATCCTGATCGATGTCTACCAATGTGTTCGGACAAGCAAAGGGGAAATCACCGGGTGTGATATCAGTAAAAATATCGTTACCATCATTTCGCATCAGCAAACTTGGACCTCCAATTAAAATGTCCAAATCGCCATCGTTATCCACATCGCCCCATTGAACGGAGCCGGGTTCTCCGGAAAGCGGAAGGTTTGCATTGACCTGCACAAAATTTCCTCCGCCGTTGTTGCGGTAAATCAATGTATGATTGTTGGCGCGAAGAGAATCCATTCCGTCGTATAACAGATCCGCATCACCATCATTATCATAGTCGGCCCAATCGGAAGTTCCTGCTATGAGAGGAAAGAAATAAAAAGGAACCTGCGTAAAGTTTCCGTTCCCGTCGTTCTTATAAAGACGCGAAATTTCCTGCGAGCCGGGTGCCATAGAAGATGAACCCATCACAAAAAAATCGTCATCTCCGTCATTATCAAAATCCACCACCGAAAGATCTTCTGCATTCATTCGTGGCAAATTGTGGATGGCAATGCTGAAGTTTCCGTTTCCGTCGTTATGATAAAGAAAAGTGGAATCATTGGTATAGCTGTTATCGTAGCCTGTACTCAGGATGTCTTTTAAACCATCATTGTCATAATCCATCCAGATGCTATATCCCGAAAGTTGACGAAAAGGTGCGTTTAGTAAGGTGAATTGCAGGTTGCCATCGTTTCTGTACACCTGAAAATTTACCAGCGGATTCGAATTTCCCATTCCATTCACCAAGAGATCCGGATCGCCGTCGTTATCCATATCGGCCCATTCTACAGATCCCTGAAGGAAAGGGAAAGAAATTCCTGCTAAGGGACTAAAAACACCAGTGCCATCATTGAGGTAGATGTGTCCGAAATAACTCGTTGCTGTTGCACCTGCCATAGCAAAATCCTGATCGCCGTCGCCATCCACATCGGCGAATGCATGTCTGGTGAGAAGATTCAAAGCAGGAAAACCGGATTGAAGATCGGTAAACGATTGCGTTGTTCCCGAAAGAGAAAACAAACAAGCAATGAAAAGGAGTTGAAAACGCATAAATGAGTTATAGTAAACAGACGATGCAATAACGCATATTGATGCACGGTGCAGCAACCAAAATCTGTTATTATTCAACCGATGCTACAACAGGCAATGGCATTATGCTCCCAACCATCCGCCGATTATGAATTTTAACCCGAAATGACTCCTTACCAGGGTGCGGTGCGGATGATTGATATTGGGGTGTCTGAAATAGGTTGCGCCTAATTGAGCTCCGATCGATAAGCCGCCTTTTTGACCGAGCTTAAAAAAATATCCCGGTTCAGCGTACAATCCCTGGTGGTAATACCCATCCCAACGGTTGCGGGAAAAACTTACAACCGGAGCTATATAGAATCCCTCGGAAGGTCCGCTTGCATCTTTCTCTTCGAGAATGAAAATAGGTAAGGCGAGTTCCAGTCCGCGGTGTTGCACGCTGTTTCCGTTGATGCGTACTCCGTAATTGTAAATGGTTGCAAAACGGATGTCGACGCGTTCGTTGATGGGAATCTGAAATACCAGCGGAAGAATATTGACATCGTATTCGCCTTTTCCATATCGTTTTTCGAAGGTAAAGGAGGGATTGATGCCAATAAACAATGGCTTTTGTGCGCTGACAAAGCAGGATTGCAAAATGAAAATTAAAAGCAACAAATTCTTTTTCATGCAACTAGTTTTGAGAGGGGTGGGTCCTTTTTTTTCTGCGGTACGCGATCAAAGAAAGAATGGTCATGATCATTGCTGCGATAATAAACGAATACAAATACATGGAATGCACAAATTCAGATTTACCTGGAATTTGTTCAATTTCACTCAGGAAAGCACGCAAAGCCTGTTCGTCGTTTTGCAGTTCACTGATGCTGTCGGTTTGATCGGTTATCGTTTGAAGCTGATAAAGTGAATAAATGGATTTGAACTGTTCTGCTCTGAATTGCGCAATGAAAAATGCACTTAAACAAAGTACCACATAAATAATTCCGTTTACCGGAGGATGAAATCGCGAAATCAGGGCACGTAGTAAATACACCCCCAATCCGAGGTGAATGGCCAGAATTCCTGAGAGTTCAAGCATCCCAATTTCTACGGTGGTGTCGCGGAATTCAGCTCTTAAAAAACCATCTGCATCGAAATGCGGACCGGCAATCATGTAGACAATAACATAGCTGATGATGAACACGCCAAAAAGGATGCTTCCTTCAATAAAAAATTTGGCGACGTTTTTCATTCCTGTTTCAGGTTAATATTTGCGTTCAGGTTTCTTGCAGGAAAACTTTACTTCGCAACAATTACAAATTCCGTTCTACGGTTCTGCCTTCTGTTTTCTTCTGATGTATTGGGTGCTTTTGGTTTGTTCTGACCAAATCCCTGTGCGCTCAATCTGTTTGCAGCTACTCCTTTCGAAACAATGTAGTCCATCACAGCTTTCGCACGATTATCGGATAGTTTCAGGTTCTCTGCAGGTACACCACGGTCATCGGTATGACCATGAATCGCAATTTTAATATTCGGGTTTTCTTTCAGAAAGACTATAAACTGATCGATCACAAATTTGCTTGCAGCCGAAAGTTCGAACGAGTTGGATGCAAACAAGATGTCTTTTATCGTGTAAGCTTTACCGATTTCCAGTTTTTCTGCTTTCAGATCGGCTGCTTTTACAACAGTCGATGAATTGGCAGCAATAAGTTTACTGTCGAACGTGCGGTCTTCTGCTTTAACGGTTACAACAGCGTCGTTTCCGTTCTGCACGTTTACCACAGCTGCATATTTCCCATCGGTAGGATCAACTTTTACAATTTCTTTTTTGTTATCGCCGGTGTACGAGATTTCAATTTTCGCATTGGCAAGCGGATCTCCGTTTTCGTCGGTTACCTGTCCTTTAACAATGATTACTTTTTCAGGGCGCGCAAATTCGGGTAATTCAAATCGGTAGATATCGTATCCTTTTGATCCTTTTAGTTTCGAGGATGAGTAGTAAGCCAGTTTTCCGTCAGTGCTGACAATCATTCCGGGTTCGTCTTCCGTGCTGTTGATTGGGTAGCCGATGTTTTGTGGTGTGGTCCAGCTTCCATCTGCTTTTTGTCGTGTGAAAAATATATCATATCCTCCGGCACCCCAATATTTTTCTCCTACTTCGGCAGAGAAATAAAGCGTTTTTGAATCGCTGTGCATGAAAGGTGTTTTCTCATTGCCGGATGTGTTGATCGCAGCAAGCGGTTTTGCCGGTGTCCAGTTTCCTTTGTCGTCGCGGGTGGAATAATAAATATCCATATTCGGATCTTGCCCCGGAGTTTCGCGCACTACTGCAAAATAAAGAGTGCGTCCGTCGGCCGATAAGGAAGGTTGTGCTTCCCATCCTTCGGGTGTATTGATGTTCGGACCCAGATTCACCAATTCTCCCCACTTGTATTCGAGCTTTCCGGTTGTGGGATTTGTAACGCGTTCGTATTTGGTGCCATACAAATCGCAATTGTTGTAATCGGGTTTGCGTTTGTTGTCCTTACGGCAGGCACAAACAATGAGTTCCTTGTTATCTACCGAAATGGTAGCACCGCCATAATTATCGCCAATGATATTAAAAGGCGCAGGTAGTTTTATTCCGGCATCAAATGGGGAATTGATATCGTTACGCTGCGACATCGAGAATTCTTCAGCCATCCTGCTGGTCATGTCTCCCATTGCTCTCCTGTCGATCCTCCGGGTAAAAAAGAGAAATTCGTTATCGGGGGAAATCATTGGCAAGTACTCATCTCCAACCGTGCAAACATTTTCAACCGGCTGCGGAGAGAAGGCAACCAGATTTTTAAAAAAGCTTGCATAGAATTCGCATTCGGGAAGAATGGCTTTCGCGTCTTTCTTTTTTTCAGGATGATCTTCGGCCATTTGCGAATCATCCGTTATTTTAAATTCGGTGAATTGCTTAAACCAGGTTATAGCTGTTTCGTAATCTTCTTTGGAGTAGGCGATCACACCCATGTAGTAGTAAGGATCGCTGTGGTATTTCGGGCAGGCATTGATGAGTTTCTTAAAATAATCTTCGGCGTAATGGTAGGAAGTACCGTCTTTATATGCTTTATCAAAAGCACGTTTCCCCAATTGGTAAAGGCAGGGAGCGCATTCAGGATCGATAGCCAGTGCATCTTTGAGCAACTGATGCCTGTCGGTTGGTGTGGTTTTGGGATTATTGGCTTGTTCCAGCAGTTTTTTAACTTTTTTATCGCTTACCGTCATGCACTCATCATCTTGAGCAGCTGCAGTTAATGTCAATAAAAATAATGTTACGATCAGGTTGAATGTTCTCATGCTTTGTCCTCCTAAAAATGACCTCCGAACGTCCTTACGAAATCCGGCGTTGAAGGTTACTTTCTCCTCAATACAATTTTCGTTCCTAAAAAGAACTCCCCTGAAACCGTTACAGCTTCAGGGGAGTGGAATTATTTTAGTTTATCAGCCTGGGCACGCCCTTCATCGAGGACTTTCTGTGCTTTTTCATCGGCTTCTTTCTCGAGCTTGCTTGCTTTTTCATCCGCTTCTTTTTGCAGTTTTTGTGCGCTTTTTTCAGCTGCAGCTTTTTTCAGCGGATTGCTTCCTGCTTCGGCAATTAATTTATCGCCTGCATTTTTTCCTTCCTCACGGGTCTTGTCGGCTGCTTTTTTCGCCTCTGCGCGGATCTGCGCGGCTTTGGCTTCTGCATCTTTCATGATTTTTTCGGCCTCTGCACTTGCTTTTTCCTTTACATCTTCTTTTACTTCCTGAACTTTTTCTTCTACTTTTTCTTTCACCGCTTCCTTGATCTGCTCCTTGATTTCGTTCTTCAGATCTTGTCCTTGTTGTTTCAGGTCGGTTTCAACTTTCGGATCGGCAACTGTTCCGGTGATCAAAATGCGAACATTCACCATATCGCCCAGCTCTACCGTTGTTCCGGCTTTTGCATTTGCTTTTGCCATCAATCCGTTCAATACATCGTTGGCTCCTGATCCAAATTCAGATCGTGGAATTGCCATGTCGGCTTTGTAATCGATGGTTCCGTCAAATCCTGTACTACCGCCAATGGTGGTTTTGTATTTGTTGATGGTTACATCATAGGGATCAACCCACACACGTCCCTCGCGGAACTGATAGCTTACACTTACATCGTTGATCGTCTGTTTTTTCAACCGGTCGATCTTCAATTTTTCGGCAATGCGATTCAATGGTTCAAATCCTTCGATGTAAATGGACTTGGTGGCCAACGTTCCTTTACCGTTCATGGTTTCGTAGATCGGTTCCATTTTAGTATTCAGCTTGGTATTAAAATCAAGCTTGGTAGAAAACTTACCGGTACACTTACTCGCCATAGGTGCCATTTTTGCAATCATTGGGAAAGTTTCCGAGGCCGTCTTAATGTCCATGTTGTTGATGTCGAAGAAAAACGCAGCAGAGGGCGCTGCAAGATTGCGCGAATCATAATCGCCGCTCATCAACACGCTTGCGCCGAGTGTATTTAATTTCAGCTGATTTAAACTCATCACTCCTTCACGCAATGTGATTTTTCCATTTACATTATCCAACACAATTTCCGGTGCGCCGGGATCGTTGGGGTAACGTATTTTTCCAATCGATGAATTCATTTCGAAATCGATGTTGCGCGGAATTTCCAGTACGTATGAATCTGCAGCAGGAGCGCTTGCCTCTGGAGTAGCTGCAGGTGTTGCTGCGGTTTCCGTTCCTGAACTCATAAATGGAGTTAGATCGATCTCCGGCGAATTCAAACTGAACACTCCTTTCAATACGTCTCCTTTTAAGGCATAAGCCAGGTAATTATCGATTTTCCCTTTTGCCATCAATTGTGTTTTGTCAACTGTAGCATCAAAGGCTGCCAATTCAAGATGGGTTGGTGCAAAACGGAAATCCATGATTTTTAGATTGGTGGGATATCCCATTTCGGGATCGTTATACACGATTTCTTTTGCAACAATGCTTCCTTCTGCTTTGAATTTTTCGTACTCTCCTTTGTCAATCATCGACATTCTTCCGTCTATGGCAACATCGCTGTCAATGAATCCGCTCATCACCGTGGCATTGGAAACCGGTACCACTTCGCGCAAAGTCGACAGATTGAAATTCGCTTTCAATCCTGCTTTGATTCCGGGATCGGTCATCGGATTTCTCAAATTGAAAAATGCATCGAGTTTGTTTCCTCCCAAATCCATTTTAAACACAGGCATATCAATCACCATATCATCCATCGTCGGATCACCCTTCGAATTGACATTTGCTTTTACAAAAATTGCACTTGCCGATTTGGGCAGACCGGGATATTGGAAACTTCCGTTTTCTACAAGCAGATCAATATTCATGGCAGGCATCGATTGCTCGCTCATTTTTCCTTTCATGCTACCTTTGATCTCAGTTTTTCCTCCGAACTTAATACTGTTGTAATCGGCAGTGTAAATGGCAGGAACAAGCGAGTAAATGTTTTTGAAATCTGTTTTACGTGCGATGAAATTGATGTCCATATCCATGTCCACATCCGTCATTGCCAAAAAGCCGTCGAAACCGAGATCGAGTTCGTTGAGCTTGATGTAGTCTTCCGGCATGAAGGTGTATTTGGAATTTTTCATATCCATCGAAAAATCCAGTTTCGAATCGAGTTTGGTGTTTTTCATGTACGGAATTCCGCTCATGTAAAAATCGATGGTATCTGCAGTAGTGGTGGTCTTGAAATCAAAAAGATCCTGTGTGAAATCACCAATTCCATTGTGGTTCAAATTAACAATACGCGCATACATCCCACCGGGTTTGTCGTCGTAAACCAGATTGAAATTCTCGAGGTAGTAATTCCTGACTTTCAACGCAAACTTCGTTTCTGATGTATCAACACCTTCGGCTACCTTGGTACTGTCCGACTTTGCAATATCGTAATTGGCTTTCCCGTTGTCGAGCACCATCACATTGACATCCGTATTTTTTATTCCTACTTCACGAATATCAATTTCCGATCCGAAGATCACACTGTACAGGTCGATGGTTAAAACGATGTTCTCCGCATCCAGAAGTTTTACACCTTCAAAATCATCAACACCTGTGAGTGAAACTTCTTTCAGTTCCATGGTGAAGTTAGGAAAGGAGCTGATCAATGTGAGGCTGTAATCCTCACATTCAAATTTTCCATGAAGATTATTGTTGATCTGTTCTTTGATCAATGCAAAAATCTTGTCCTTGAATAAAAACGGAGCGGCGAGTGCGAAAATAAACAGCAGTAAAAAGCTGATTCCTGTCCATTTTAAAATGCGTCTCCAAAGTGGCTTTTTTGTTTTTGAAGCACTAGGGTCTGTGTTCTTTTTACCAAACATATTTCAAGGGTTTTTAGATGCAGTACAAATTTAATGCTAAAAGGATCATTTTCAGCCTGTAATTAACAGATGTTAATATTATAGCTGAAACTGAAGTGCTGTTGCCGTAATTACTGTGATCTCCCTTTATGCTAAGCCTGGTGGATTCCTTCTTCGCGCTTACGCTCCTGATGATCAATGATCGCTGCTACTGTTGCGTCGGAAGTGATGTTAACGGTTGTTCTGAACATGTCGAGGATACGATCTACCCCGATGATCAATGCCAGCCCCTCAGCATTAAGTCCGGCCGACTGCAATATGATTACCAGCATTACCATCCCTGCTCCGGGAACAGGAGCTGCGCCAATGGAGGCGAGGGTGGCGGTTAATACAATTCCCAATTGCTCTGTAAGCCCCAGTTCCATTCCGTAGGTTTGGGCAATAAAAATAGCAGCTACTGCCTGGTACAGACTGGTGCCGTCCATGTTGATGGTGGCTCCAAGGGGTAATACAAATCCTGTGGTTTCTTCCTTCATTCCGAGTTCTTCTTCACAGATTTTCATGTTAACAGGCAATGCTGCTGCACTCGAGCTGGTGGAAAATGCCAATAATTGTGCTGGAAGTATTTTCCTGAAAAAGGGAACAATCGGCTGATTGGAGAAGAGTTTCAACATCAGGGGATACACCACTGTAACCATTAATCCGAGTCCGAGAAGCACCGCCAGGCAATACACACCCAATGCACTTAGCATGGCAAGATCTGCATTCATCGATGCCAGCAATGCAAATACTCCATAAGGCGCAAATGCCATAATGAGTTCAACCAGTTTTAGCATCACCTCATTGAAGGATCGGATGAAATCGCGGACCGGCTTCGTTTTATCTGCCGGCAGACTGATGACTGCAATTCCAAAAAGAAGTGCAAAGAAGATGACCTGTAGCATCAATTTATTATCACTCATAGAGCGCACAATGTTGTCGGGAACAATATTCTCGAGCATATTGAGCGGACCTTTTTCTTTTTCCTTTGCAGCCGTTTCAATTTTGTCTTTTGCGTCGCTGCTGTATTTTTCCTGTAACTCTGTTTTTTTCTCCGCAGAAACAAAGTCGCCCGGACGAATCAGATTAACCATTACCAGTCCTATACTGATGGCGAGCATGGTTGTTAGAATATAGATTCCGATCGTTTTACCTCCCATGCGTGAAAGTCCCGAAACATTTCCCAGACTACCAATTCCATCAATCAGCGAAACCATTACCAGAGGAACGGCAACGAGTTTCAGCATATTCATGAAGATGGTTCCGAAAGGTTTGATCCAATTGGATGTAAAAACAGAATAATCGTATTCTACAGAAACAATACCCCAGATAAGTCCAAGAATTACACCGATAAGTATTTTCCAGTGAAGAGCGATTTTCATAGTGTTGTTTTCAGATTTGTGAACTGCGGTGACGAAGAAGATGATCGGCCAGAACGAGTGCGCTCATGGCTTCTACTATTGGAACAGCGCGAGGCAAAACACAAGGATCGTGTCTTCCTTTACCTTTTATCACTGCAGGTTCTCCGGATGCATTTACGGTGTCCTGTTCCATCATGATGGTTGCAACAGGTTTAAATGCAACCGTGAAATAAATTTCTTCTCCATTCGAAATTCCGCCTTGAATTCCACCTGAAAAATTGGTGGCCGTGCGGATTTTTTCATTTTCATTTACGAATGCATCATTGTGCTCTGATCCTTTTAACAAGGTGCCCGCAAAACCTGATCCGTATTCAAAACCTTTCACTGCATTGATACTTAGCATCGCTTTGCCAAGATCGGCATGCAGTCGGTCAAAAACGGGCTCGCCTAATCCGGCAGGACAATTCTTGATCACACAACGAACCGTTCCGCCAACTGAGTCTCCCTGTTTGCGAATGGAATCGATGTACGCAATCATTTTTTCTGCTATTACCGGATCTGCACAACGCACACTGTTTTTTTCGATTTGTGAGAGATCGAGTTCTGTATGTTTTTTTTCAATGCTGATGGCTCCAACGCTGTTGACCCATGCGTGGATAGAAATGTTGTAGTGCGATAAAAGAATTTTTGCAAAAGCACCTGCAGCTACACGAACTGCTGTTTCTCTTGCTGAGGAACGACCTCCTCCGCGATGATCGCGCATGCCGTATTTGGCCTGGTAGGTGTAATCGGCATGCGAAGGACGAAAGACATCTTCGTTATGGGAATAATCTTTACTACGCTGATCTTCGTTGGCAATGATAAATCCGATCGGTGTTCCCGTTGTTTTTCCTTCGAATATTCCCGACAGAATGTTGATGCTGTCCGGCTCTTTGCGTTGGGAAACGATTGCGGATTGTCCGGGTTTTCTGCGATCGAGTTCGTTTTGGATGAAAGCAAGATCGATTGATATTCCGGCCGGCATTCCCTCCAGAATTCCGCCAATAGCTTCGCCATGCGATTCTCCGAAGGAAGTGAGACTTAACAGCTGACCGAATTGATTTCCCGGCATAGTTTATTTATTGATTCGGACTCTTTTCAAGTCGAGTTTGTTCATTGCATTAAAACCAAGATCTGTAACGTAATTCTGTACGAATCGAACCACCTCGTCATAATATAGTGGAATGATCGGTGCTTCTTCCATAATGATCTCTTCCATTTTGTGGTAAAGCTCATAACGCTTGGCATCGTTGGTTTCGGATAATGCGAGTTCGAAATTCACATCAAACGGACCATTTCTGAAATGCGTGTAATTGGGTCCTCTTGGTGATTCATTTTTGCTATAGAACAATTGAAGAAAATTGATGCCGTCTGGATAATCTGCGGTCCATGATTTTCTGAACATGTTCGTCTGGTAACCCGCAATCATTTGTTTCTGCACATTGGGCAATACCAATTCAAGATCTACCCTTAAGCCAAGTTCCTCAATGTTCATTTTGATGTATTCGCAAATCTGTTTGTATTCCATTGTAGCAATAAGCTTGATGGGCTCCACTTCACGTGGTTTGGTAATTCCACCTTCAAACAAAAGTGCACGTGCTTTATCCAGATCGAAATTATAACCGATGATACTGGTGTATTTAAAGCTCTGCATACCCATTGGCGTAAATCCGCTCTCTGCAGGCTGACCAATTCCGTTGCGCAGGTGAGTGATCATTTCTTTGCGGTTGATGGAGTAATTGATCGCTTTGCGGACTTGTTTGATCCTTGTCGGACTATTTGAAAAAACGGGTTGATCTTCTTTAAGAATATATCCGATGTAATCCGTCTTTAACCAGGGGTGACGCTGCAGGTGAATCTTGTCGTTGAATTCCGATTTAAGCGCTCCTTCTTTGGTCAATAGCTGATCCTGGTAGCTGGGATGCAAACCGGAAATGAATTCATATTTCCCTTTCAGGAATTCCCTGAATTCAACATCTTTTTCTCGAATAAACGAAATGGAAATGGCATCGATATAGGGGAGCTGATTTCCGTTTTCATCTTTTTCGAAATAGTTTTCGTTTTTAAGCATCACCAACTTCACATCTTCTTTCCATGATTTGAATCGGAATGGTCCGGTACCCACAGGGTTTCTTGAAAAATCATCACCGTAATAATCCACAATTTCAATGGGAATTACATAGCAAAAGGAAAGTGTAAGCTGTTCAAGAAATGCTTGTTGTGGTTTGGCCAGTACAATTTTCAGTGTAGAATCGTTAGGTGCAAAAAAGCCGAGTCCGAATGAGCGGGAAGATTTATCGAGGTTTTGAAAAATATACTGACCGGGTGATGCAACATCGGGATCGGTGACGCGGAAAAAACTGTTTACGAAATCCTGCGCAACCACTTTTCTTCCTTTGCCTTCCGGAAATGCCGGGTGATCGTGGAAATACACATCATTGCGCAGCGTAAAGGTATATTCCAGTTTGTCCTCGGTAACGGTCCATTTTCTGGCGATATCCGGAACAACGTTCAGATCATTATCGAGCGTAACGAGTCCGTTGTAAAGCTGACTCATTGCCCAGCCGTCTTCAAAGCGCACTGCCAAAGCGGGATCGAGGAAGGAAATTCCTGCTGATTCGTTGTAGCGAAATACTTTTTTTCCGCTTATTTCTGCTGAATCTTTACGGTCGCCGCCGCAGGAAATCAGGATGAGTGCCAATAGAGATACCGATAGGAGGAGTCGGGACATGAAATTTTGTTTGCCTCAAAGATAATCTCCCTGTTGGATAAAGACAGGAAAAAGGGAGCGGAAATAAGACGAATTCGTCGTGTTTTTTTGCTGAAATGGGATTTTGCCTATATTGCACTCAAATCCAAAAAAACCATGAAAAAGTATTTCCTTATCCCCGTTCTGTTTGCAGGTCTTCTCGCTTCCTGTGGGGAAAAAAGTAAGAAAGGTGCCTGGATTCAGGCCGACAAGGACAAATTTGTTTCTGAATGTATGAAAGGTGGCGAAGGCGAATCTATTCCCGGAATGGATGCTGCAGCCATGGATAAGTTCAAGAAAGATGTTTGCGACTGCGCTGTTGTTAAGGCAGAAGCTGAATATGAGAACTTTGAAGGTGCAAACGGCGATGAGCCCGGAATGACCAAAATCGGTGAAGCTTGCGGAACTGAGATTGCTATGAAGATGCTCGAAGATCTTATGAAAAACATGCCTGAAGAAGTAACTACCGGTGACGATACCACTGTTACTACTGAAGAGGTTGTTGAATAATTGCATTTCTGAAAATGAAGAAGAAAGGGGGCTACGGTCCCCTTTTTTTGTTGGGTTTTGAAGAAAGTGGACTACTTTTGCAGCTTATGAATCAATACCGGAAAGTCAGTTTTTATACCCTCGGCTGTAAGCTCAACTTTTCAGAGACATCAACCATTGCCCGTCAGTTTGTCGAGGCCGGTTATGCCCGTGTCGATTTCTTTGATCGTCCGGATTATTACGTCATCAATACCTGCTCAGTAACCGATAATGCCGATAAAAAATGCCGCCAATTGGTCCGCAGAGCCCTGAAGGTCAATCCTGATGCGCGTATTGTGATTATTGGCTGTTATGCCCAGCTGAAGCCTCAGGAGATTGCACAGATCGATGGAGTTGACCTGGTTTTGGGGGCCAACGAAAAATTCAATGTCATTGAACACCTCGAAAATCTTGCCGACAATCAAAAGGGTCAAATCGAAGCATCCGAGATCAAACAGGTAAAAGAATTTATTCCCTCCTTCAGTTACGGCGATCGCACTCGCAGCTTTTTGAAGGTTCAGGATGGTTGCGATTATTTCTGTTCCTTCTGCACCATTCCGCTGGCAAGAGGTTTTTCGCGAAGTCATACGGTGCAAGAAACCATCAAGGTTGCTCGCGAAGTGGCGAATACTTCTGTGAAGGAAGTGGTGTTGACCGGTGTAAACATTGGCGATTTTGGTTCCGGTACCAATGAAAATTTTCTTGATCTGATTCGTGAATTGGATGAAGTGGAAGGAATTGATCGCTACAGGATTTCTTCGATTGAACCCAATTTACTAAGCGATGCGATCATCGATTTTGTATCAGTATCCAAGCGATTTGCTCCTCATTTTCATGTTCCTCTCCAATCCGGTTCCGACAAAATTCTAAAACTGATGCGCCGCAGGTACGAGCGTTCGCTCTATGCCGATCGTGTTGCACGCATCAAACAACGTATGCCAGATGCCTGTATCGGTGTGGATGTGATTGTTGGTTTTCCCGATGAAACGGATGAGGATTTTCTGGATACTTACGAATTCATTAATAGTCTCGACATTTCTTACCTTCATGTGTTTACCTACAGCGAACGCGATAATACCACTGCTGTGCGCATGAAGGAGGTTGTTCCGGCCGACGTTCGCAACAAGCGCAGTAAAATGCTGCATATTCTCTCCGAAAAGAAAAAACGCGCTTTTTACGCGACACAAACCGGCAAAGTGGTTCGTGTTTTATTTGAAGCTGAGGAAGAAGAAGGGATGATGTTTGGCTTCAGCGAGAATTATGTAAAAGTTAAATTACCTTTCGATCCAACACTTGTAAACCGTTTTGCGGATGTCCGCCTGAGCGCAATTGATCGCGATGGTGTGATGAAAACAGAAGTATTAAGTGTGGTTCCTGAAATCCCAATTGCAATCTGATGTATCCTACGCTCTATCATTTTTTTTACGACCTCACCGGATTTGAAATTCCTTTTTTCAGAGCCGTAAACAGTTTTGGTTTTTTTGTTGCTATATCATTCGTTGTGGCATCCTGGGTCTATTCCCGCGAGTTAAAACGATTGGAAGAGTCCGGTTTTATTCCTGTTGGAAAAATTGTGCGGACTTACGGATTGCCTGTCCCTCTTTGGGATGTTGCAGGAAATGCCTTGTTGGGTTTTTTCCTTGGATTTAAAATCGTACACGGCTTTTTTTATCCCGAGATCTTTTCCAATTTCCCTGCTTTTCTGTTTTCGTTGGAGGGAAATATTTTTGGAGGAATTCTCGGCGGACTGGCAATGGGTGCATGGCGGTATTACGAAGGCAAAAAACTGGAACGTCCAACTCCCGAAGTGCGCGAAGAGGCTTTTCATGCCTACGAACATTTGGGTAAACTTGTTTTGCTTGCTGTTGTTTGGGGCTTCATCGGAGCGAAATTGTTTGCATGGCTGGAAGATCCGCAACCCCTGGGTGAATTTTTAAGCGATCCTTTTCGTGGTCTTACCATGTATGGCGGATTGATCTGCGCCACCATTGCAATGACTTTATACATGCGTAAGCACAAACTCCCGGTTTGGCGTTTTTATGATGCGGGTGCTCCTGCTGTAATGCTGGCGTATGGTGTTGGTCGTATTGGTTGCCATGTTAGTGGTGATGGCGATTGGGGAATTGTAAATACTGCACCAAAACCCGGTTGGATGAGTTTTTTGCCCGATTGGTTATGGTCGTACAACTATCCCAACAACGTGATGAAAATGGGGACACCAATGAGCGATTGCATTTACAACGATGATTATTGTTACGTGCTCCCGCAAACGGTTTTTCCAACTCCTTTTTATGAAACGCTGATGTGTCTCTTGTTTTTTGGGGTGCTGTGGTTGCTTCGCAAAAGAATTCTTGTTCCGGGTGTTTTGTTTATGGTGTATTTGATGTTGAACGGAGTTGAACGTTTTCTGATTGAAGGGATTCGCGTAAACGACAAATACATGGCGGGTGGACTCGCATTTACGCAGGCTCAATTGATTTCTTTTGTATTTATTATAGCAGGTGCAGCAGGCATTTTCTTTTTACGTAAGCGATACCGGCAAGCTACATGAGTCTGGTTTTTATAGTTAAAAGTTCAATCCGGCGAAAAACGGCTTTCTATCAGCTTGCTGAGGAGTTTCGGTCGTACGGTTTGTTTGAACGGATTGAGATTCGTGAAACAGAACGCCATCAGCATGCAGTTACCCTTGCATTTCAGGCAGCGCGTGAGGGATTTCAGTATGTGATCGCTGTTGGAGGTGATGGAACGCTGAATGAAGTGATCAACGGTGTGATGGCTCATAAAGAGACCTTATCTGTTGTTGGTTTTTTGCCCTTTGGGAGTGCCAACGATTTTTCCCGTTCCTTGCCTTGCTTTTATTCTGCTGCTGAAATTGCCGAAGCAATTCGTGTCGGGAAGTTTTTTTCCTGCGATCTGGGTTTTTTAAACAGTGTTGACCTCGAAAGCAAAACCATTAAGAATTGGTTTGTGAATGTTTTTGATGCAGGTATCGGTGCTGTTGTTGTGAAAAAAATCAATCGTTCGCAGAAATGGATGGGGGCAAGAATTGCCTATGCGCAGGCAATATTCACTACTTTTCTTACTTACGCTCCTTCCGAAGCACGCATTCTGATTGATGGTACTGAATACAAAAAAAAGATAATGACCATTGTAGTTGCCAACGGAAAAGGTTTTGGTAACGGATTGATTATTGCTCCGGATTCAAAACTGGATGATGGGAAATTTGATATTATCATTATCGGAAACGTGGGAGTTTTTCAATACCTGAAATACATTTCCCGCATCCGCAAAGGAGAAAAAATTATTCATCCGGAAGTCATTTACCTCAGTGGAAAACAATTGTCGATTGAACCTGTCGGACATTCCCTGATGGTCGAATACGATGGTGAATTTGGTGGCTATGCGCCTGCTTCCGTCGAAATGCACCGTTCTGCAATCAAATTGCTGATTCCTGTGGAATCAAACAATAGCGGTCGTTGATTTGGGTTTCGATACCAACATCAATCCTGCAAAAACAAGCAGTCCGTTTACTCCCAATAATTCATAGCCGAATTCGTATCCTCCCAATATAGTTTTGGAATAGGTGCTAAGCAACCACGACAGCAGTGGAGCAAGAATACAGATGACAGGAACCCAATTGTCCTTGGCAATGCGTGTGGTGTAAATTCCAAATGCAAAAAGTCCAAGTAATGGTCCGTAGGTATATCCTGCAATTGTGAGAATGGTATTGATGATAGCATCGTTGTTCATTGCATCAAAAATGAGAATCACAATCAACAGCGTAAAGGCAAATGAAATATGAATGATGTTTCTGATGCGGTGTTTGGATGCTTCGCTCTTTGCAGTATTCTTATCCATGCGAAGAATATCAATGTAGAAGGAAGTTGTTAAGGTGGTGAGAACAGAATCTGCGCTCGAAAAGGTTGCTGCTGTTAAACCAAGAATGAAAACAATTCCCGGAAACATACCTAAATGTTCCATCGCAAGTTTTGGAAATACTTTATCGGTTAATACATCTCCATTTGCTGCAAGGGGTAATGTAATTTCTGCAGTGGTATAATACTGGTAAAGCAAAACACCTAGAGCGAGAAAGAAAATATTTACAATCATCATTACAAAACTGAATGTGCGGATGTTTTTTTGAGCTTCTCCAAGCGATTTGCAACTGAGGTTTTTTTGCATCATGTTCTGATCAAGACCGGTCATGGCAATTGCGGTGAGCATTCCTCCAATGAACATTTTCGGGAAAAAACTTTTCAATTTCCAATCCCAGAAAAAGGTTTCGGTGTGCGGATCAGACCAAATTCCACTGATCATTTCTCCAATTCCCTTTCCGGTTGAATGCATAATGGCAAGAATTGAAAGGTTGACAGCCAACAACAGAACAGCCGATTGAAGGACATCGGTCCAGACCAGTGTTTTAATTCCTCCTTTAAGTGTGTACACCAACATGAGCAGAATGATTACGGCAACAGAAACCGCAAAGGGGATGTTGAGTTGCTGCAATACAAACAAATGAATCACACCTGCAGCGAGGTAAAGTCTTCCGCCCGCACCAAGTAAGCGCGACAAAAGAAAATAAACAGATCCTGTGCGTTCCGAATACGATCCGATGCGTATTCCCAGATAGGAATAGATGGAGGTCACATTCAATCGGTAATACAATGGCAATAAAATTTCCGAGATCACAAAGTATCCTGCAAAATAGCCGAATACCAGTTGCAGGTAAGCGAAATTACCGGTATAAACAGCACCAGGAACAGAGATGAATGTAACACCCGACAATGAATCGCCCAGCATACCGAATGCCACAGCCAGCCAGGGCGATTTTTTGTTTCCCAGGAAGTAGGAATCGGCATCAGCTTTGCGGGAAGTGAACCAGGAGATGGTAACCAGCAGCGCAAAATAGCTGAGGAGAATGGTAATGACCAGTGAAGGATTCATACTGCTAAAATACACTGTGATCTGCTTTTGAGGGTGTGGGCTGGCAGGAGATTTCCACAAAGACTTGCTTACAGTGTATGGAAAAGTTCGATTTTGTTCGTTTATTTGACTGTATGATCAGTATTCGCTCCATCGAGAAGAGTTACGGTGCTCTAAAGGTCCTGAAGGGGATTGATCTTGATATTGCCGCCGGTGAAATCATTTCAATTGTAGGTTCTTCCGGAGCGGGGAAGTCGACACTCTTGCATATTCTGGGTACGCTGGACGTTCCGGATAAGGGGACATACCTCTTTAACGAGCAGGATATTGCGGGAATGAATAACGCGGGTCTCGCTTCGTTCAGAAACAAGAACATTGGATTTGTTTTTCAGTTTCATCAGTTGTTACCCGAATTCAATGCGCTGGAAAATGTGTGTATGCCTGCACTCATTGCAGGAAATTCGTTGCGCGATGCAGAACCTCGTGCAGTGGAATTGCTCGATTATCTGGGATTGAAAGACCGGATGCATCACAAGCCATCTGAATTGTCGGGCGGAGAACAACAAAGGGTGGCCGTTGCCCGCGCGCTGATGAATAAACCTTCTTTGGTACTTGCCGATGAACCTTCGGGAAATCTTGATTCGGTTAATGCCCGGGAATTGCACAAATTATTTTTTGAGTTACGCGATAAGTTCAACCAGACTTTTGTTATCGTCACCCATAACGAAGAACTCGCTAACATGGCCGATCGCAAGCTTACCATTCGCGACGGAGTTATTGTTCCGTAAAATGTTTTCCGGCGATATCAAACAATTTATGGATGAGATGACGGATCGGTTTGAACGAACTGATTTTATTGAAGCTGATCCCATTTCTATTCCACACCAATTCAACCTTAAGGAGGATATCGAAATCTCCGGTTTTCTCTCGGCTTCTATCGCTTGGGGGCAGCGTATTACCATTGTAAAAAATGCAGGCAGAATGATGCAGATCATGGGGAATTCTCCTTACGATTTTGTTATGGATGCCAATCCTTCGCAATTGGAACGCTGTTCTGCTTTTGTGCATCGCACGTTTAATGGTTCCGATTTTCGCGGTGTACTTCTTGCGCTTCGCAAAATCTACAGTGAAGATGGCGGACTTGAAGGTGTTTTATCGGGAGAAGGAACAGCGTTTGAACGGATCGCGCTTTTGCATAGGATTTTTGAAATGCATTTACAGGAACGAAGAACACTGAAGCACATCAGTGATCCTGTGAGTGGATCTGCTGCTAAACGGTTGAATATGTTTTTACGCTGGATGGTAAGGAGCAACAAACGGAAGGTTGATTTCGGAATCTGGAAAAACACTTCGGCAGCCGATTTGATTTGTCCTTTGGATGTGCATACCGGTAATGTTGGACGAAAACTGGGGCTTTTGCAACGGACACAGAACGATTGGCTTGCAGCAGAGGAGTTGACGCAATCGCTCAGGGAATTTGATGCTTTAGACCCTGTAAAATACGATTTCGCACTTTTTGGTTTGGGGGTGATTGACCACTTTTAGTATATTGAGGGAAATCCTGAACAATGTTGCGTTTTCTTCTGCTTTGTTTTTCGCTGTGTGTTTTGTCCGTAAATGCCAATGCCGGTTTCGATATCGATTCCATGCGAAAGGCAACTGCCTCAGTGAAGCCTGATACCAGCCGCACCCTGGCGTATTTCTACCAGATGAAAGCAATCAGGAGATCCGGTGATTATCAGACCGCCATTGATTTAGGATATGTTGGATTGGAAGAGTGTTCCCTGGTGAAAGATTACCATGCTACAGGATATATTTGGGGAGAGCTGGGATTGTCGTATGATTATCTGAATCAGGCTGATTCCTGCAAAAAGTATTTCTCAAAAGCGTTTTTTTATTTTGCCAGAGTAGAGCGTTGGGATAATGTGATTGGCATTTTCACCAATCTGGGAGTACACTTTTTGATCAATGAAGATTATTCCAATGCCTTGTATTATATGTTGGCAGGACTTAAAGTCGCAGAACGTTTAAACAAACCGCAATACATCAATGTGCTTTCGCTCAATATTGGGATGATCTATTTTAAACTAAGGGATTATGAGCATGCGCGTCCTTATTTTATCAAGACAAAAGAATCTTCTGAGAAAAGTGGTGATCTGGTTTATCAGAAATATGCAGAAGGAAATTTAGCTGCTGTTTATTTTTATACCGATAATTTCGATAGCGCTTATTATTACTACACCGGTGTATTGTCGTTTTACAAAATGATCGGCGACAAGGTCGAATTAGCCAGTTTTTCAAACAACATGGGTGCAATTCATCGTAAGCAAAACAATTTGGATAGTGCAGAATATTATTACAATTTCAGTCTTGCATTGCGTAAGGAACTCGGTCAGGAGCCTACTGTTGAAGAGTTGAATAATCTTGCGATTTTATACGAGCAAAAAGGAGAATTCAGGAAAGCCGAAGAATTATTGAACAAGGCCTTGTCAATTAATAACCCCAATTTTTCACGCAGTCAAAGAGAATCCAGTTATCGAATTCTTTTTCAGGTGCTTGAAAAACAAGGAAAGTATAAGGATGCTGTTCATATTGGAAAAAAATACCTTGAGATTAAAGATTCTATATACAAGTCTTCCCGACTGAGCGAGATCAGTGATTTACGCACGCAATACGAAGTGGAGAAAAACGAAGACAGAGTACGAAAGGAAGAAGCACTTGAGAAGGAGAAACTAAATGCAATAAGTCGCGAAGAACGTAAGCGAAGAAACCTGATTATTGTGTTTTTGTCGACGGGTGTGTTATTTGTCGGGTTGTTTTCATTTTTTCTGTTTCAGCGGTTTCGGATTACCAAACGTCAGAATGAGATCATTGAAAAACAGCGACTGGAAGTAACGCGTCAGAAACACCTGGTTGAAGAGAAGAACAAAGAGGTGATGGATTCCATTACTTATGCCAAGCGATTGCAATCTGCCATTCTTCCTCCTGTTTCAGCTTACAGCGATCATTTTCGCGATTCATTTGTGTTGTATCAGCCAAAGGATATTGTTGCGGGTGATTTTTTCTTTCTGGATACTGTAGGACCTATCGTAATTTTTGCTGTTGCAGATTGTACAGGACATGGTGTTCCGGGTGCAATGGTGAGCGTGGTTTGTTCCAATGCTTTAAGTCGTTCTGTAAATGAATTTGGATTAACCAATCCCGGTAAGATTCTGGATAAGGTTACCGATCTGGTTCTGGAAACGTTTTCAAAAGGTGGTGAAGAAGTTCGCGATGGAATGGATATCTCTCTCGGTAGTTATAACTCCGAAACCAAAGAGTTGTTCTGGGCGGGTGCCAATAATGGGTTGGTGATTATTCGAAAGAATGAAATCACAGAACTTAAACCGGATAAACAACCTGTTGGAAAATACCTCGAACGACGCAATTTTACAGCGCAGCGAATAGTGTTGCAGGCTGATGATTGTCTGTATCTTTTTTCCGATGGCTATGGTGATCAGTTTGGTGGGGAATTATCTTCCGGAAAAACGGGGGGTAAAAAATTCAAGGAAGGAAACCTGAAAAAGTTGTTGCTGGATATCTGCACAATCCCTATGAATCAACAGGAGAAATTGCTTTGGAACCGCTTGGTCGAATGGCGCGGTGAATTGGAGCAAATCGATGATATCTGTATAATGGGATTGCGAATCTGATCACATTTAATCAAAACAAACTTCCCTGCAATCCGGCCGGATCAACCCATTCTTCAATGATCTTCGGATCGCCGTCTTCTGCATTTTGCAATAGTTTATCGGAGATGGTCCAGGCTTGCATGTTTTGATCTGCGTGAGGGCGCATCAGTTTTTCAAGCTCACTATGCGATAACTTATTATCGAGCCATTTTTCTTCATCCGCTCTTTCGAGGATAAGTGGCATACGCTGTTTGCTGTTGTGGATCTTGCCCGTCAGTAAATTTGCCTCAGTCGTAACAATGGAGAATGTTTCTATTGCTTTGCCGCTTTCCGGGTCTATCCAGCTTTCGTGTATTCCACCCATCGAGAACAATGGTGCATCATTCAACGAAATAAAATAGGGCGTCTTTTTTTTCCCTTCATGCATCCATTCAAAATATCCTGTTGCCGGAACCAAACAGCGTTTGCTGAGTATGGCGGTTTTGAAGGATGGTTTTTCAAAAATACTTTCAGCCCTTGCATTGAGTGTTTTGATCCTTATCTCAAATGCATCCTGCCTGCTGCGGGTCCACGACGGAATGAGTCCCCAGCGAATATGATCAATACTTGCCGGATCTTTCATGGTGATCACAGCGCATTTCGGGAATTGAAATCCGTTTTCCCGGTATTTCGGTCGGTGTTGGGTCGGATCATTGAATTTTGCCATGTAGCGCGATTCAATGTCTTCAACTTTCTGACTATTACTCTTAAAATAACACACGTTGGCGATGTATTAATTGCTTTTTAAAAAATCCCAATTCCGAATTTTCATCTAATTTACTACTTATCCCATTCTTATTATAGATTTGCAGTATGATTAATTGGAGAAAATGTTCACCGAATGATATTTCTGTAATCGCCGCCCTGGCTCAGAAAATCTGGCGTGTGCATTATCCTCCCATTATCGGTACTGAACAGGTGGAATACATGCTGAACAAAATGTATTCCTCCGATGCACTTGCCAATCAATTTCAGGAGGGACAGGTTTTTTATCTGATCCTTGAAGATGAACTTCCTGTTGGTTTTGTCGCTGTTAGTCTTAAAGAAGTACATCATTTGTTTTTGCATAAATTCTATATCGATGATTCCATGCAGGGAAAAGGTGTTGGTGCAAGGGTGTTTCAATTTATTCTCGATGCTTATCCGCAAATCACAACAGTACGTTTAACCGTTAATCGACAGAATTACCGTTCCATCAATTTTTATTTTAAACTGGGTTTTCGTATCGATCAGGTTGCCGATTTCGATATTGGTGATGGGTATGTGATGAACGATTTTGTGATGGTGTATTGTCGTCCCTGAATTAATTTTTGTTCAGTTCTGTATCGGGACATATTCCATTTTTTCCATTTTCTCTACCTGCAGACTCGCAGATCCGAATTCATCGGCTACTGTTCCCCGCATCAGGTAAATCCCATTTCCTTTAAAGCGGTAACGTTCGAGCGTGTCGGGGAAATGTACGGTGTCGAAAAATTGCCCTTTATAATCGATGAAACAACCGAAATACATGAGATCTCCGTGTTTGGTGCGTACGGGTTTGGTGGTGACCAGATAACCCAGCATGCGGATGCTTTCTCCGCAGTGTTGCAGCATTTCATGGGCCATGATGTCGCCTCTGAATTTTGTTTTCAGCAGATCAAACCAACCGCACAGGGGAAATCCGAGGAGTTCGATTTCATCGTATGCTTTTTGCAGTGGGTGTTCGTCGAATGCAGGCAAATCGAATTTTCTCACTTCTGCCTTGAACAAATCATTTGAGGGTGCGCTGCGCTTTTTTCCGTTGAAGAGAAAATGCGCCTGCCATAGTAATTCCTGTTTGCTTTTTCCGGTAAAACGCAGTGATCCCATACGTATAAGCAATACAAGTTGATCCAGCGTAATGGGTAGTCGCGCTACAAGATCTTCGAGCGATTCGAAGGCGCCGCTTTCATGACGGTTTTCGAGTAGCATGTTTACCGTGTTGCGCGCCAGGTGTTGCATGTGCACAAATCCCAGCCAAATAGTGGTGCCGGTGATGCTTGTAACATAATGACTTTTATTCACGCACGGTGCTTCAATACTTGCGCCTGCCATTCGCGCTTCGTGTACATAAAGTTCGGTGCGGTAGAATCCGCCAAAATTGTTGATGACACCCACCATGAACTCCAGTGGGAAATAGGTTTTCAGGTAAAGACTCTGATAGCTTTCTACTGCAAAGGATGCGGAATGTGCTTTTGAAAAGGAGTACCCGGAAAAACTTTCAATTTGCCGCCATACTTCCTTTGCTATGGCTTCCGGATAACCACGTTCTCTGCAGTTGCGGAAAAAAGTTTCGGTAATGCGTTCCATCTCTCCTTTGCCTCTGTATTTTCCGCTCATCGCTCTTCGTAAGATGTCTGCATCGGCAAGATCTATTCCGGCAAAGTGATGTGCTACCTTGATCACGTCTTCCTGGTACACCATCACGCCATACGTTTCCTGTAATAATTCTTCCATTTTAGGATGCAGATACTGAAATCCCTTCGGGTGATGAAAACGCTGAATGTATTCTTTCATCATTCCGCTGCTGGCAACGCCCGGACGTATAATCGACGAGGCCGCCACAAGTGTGAGGTAATTGTCACATCGTAATTTTGTAAGCAATTGGCGCATGGCAGGCGATTCAATGTAAAAGCAACCGATGGTGTTCGCAGAACGAATCTGATTACGAACCTTACTGTCGGTCTTAAAGTTTTTTACATCGTGGATGTCGATATTGATTTTCCTGTTTTTTTGTACAATATCCACAGCGTCTTTAATATGCCCCAAACCGCGCTGGGATAGAATATCATATTTGTAAAATCCTATATCTTCTGCTACATACATGTCCCAATGCACAATCGGAAATCCTTTAGGCATCATTTGCAATGCGGTGTAATTATACAGGGGTTCTTCCGAAATAATAATTCCACCTGCGTGGATGCCAAGGTAGTTTGGGAAGTTTTCCATCATCTTGCCATAATGAAAAATCGCTTTGGTGATGTTGTCGCGCTGCTCGATTTTATCGGGATGATTGGCCAGTCCGTCAATCTCCTCCTTGGGCAGACCGAACACTTTTCCCAGTTCGCGAATGATTGAGCTTCCCTTGAATGTTGTATAGGTGGCAATTTGCGCTGTGTACTGTTTGCCGTAACGCTTAAAAATATAATCAATGATGATGTCGCGTTCGTCCCATGAAAAATCAATATCAAAATCGGGAGGCGAACTGCGATGGGGATTGATGAAGCGCTCGAAGTAGAGGTCGAGTTCGATCGGACAAACATCTGTTATACCCATGCAATACGCAACAATGCTGTTGGCGCCGGAACCTCTTCCTACATGGTGGAATCCTCTGCTGCGTGCGTAGTGGATGATGTCGTGTGTAATGAGAAAATAAGCTGAAAAATCAAGTTCCTCTATGATGCGCAGTTCTTTTTCGACACGTTCACGGGCTCTGGTATTTTTTTTTCCGTAGCGGTATTCAAGCCCTTCTTTCGCCAGTTTGTGGAGGAGTTCGCGGTCATCTTTTTCTGTTGAGGTGAAGTGTTTTCTGTTTTTTACGGTTTTGTATTCGAGCTGTATGCTGCATTGTTCAATGATCTTTTGTGTGTTGCTATTTATTTCCGGAAATAGAATGAATTTTTCGCGCAGGTCTTTTTCACTGATGAAATGTTCGTCCTCCGCAGCATGCTCTTCTTTTTTCAGTTTGCTGATGAGTATGTTTTTGTCGATACTCCGTAATAAGCGATGCAGGTGATAGTGGTGTTTATCGGCCTTTATGCTTACCGGTTGCCAAACTACCATTTTGTGCGATTGCTCACGGAAAGGAAGTTGTATCAGCTTATTGATCTGGCGGTGACAAACTCCGATGAATTCGTTTTTTCGCAGTTGCTTCACCGCTATTTTTTCCATCGGGTAAATAAAAAAACAATGTTCACTCTCCGGCGCACGGTCCGGAAGTTGTTGTTCGTCCTGCAGTCGTGTGCTCAATAGCCGGCATAGCTCTTCATATCCTTTGTTGTTTTTTGCAAGACCCGTATACAGTATTTTTTGCTCCTCATCACGAAACTCGATACCCAGTGCAGGACGAATACCTTTTTCCTGACACTCCTTCACAAAATCAAACGCCGCCGAAGTATTGTTGATGTCGGTGAGCACCATTTCTTTCACACCATGCGCCACTGCTTCCTCCACCAGTTGTTCTACCGATAGCGTTCCATACCGAAGCGAATAATATGTGTGACAGTTGAGGTACATTGGGGTAAATGGTGAACAGTGATTGGTGAATAGTAAACGGTGAACAGTGATCGGTGAATAGTGATCCCGACGCGATTGGTCGGGACAGGTCAGTAAACGGTGATGAAATTTTTAACTGATAACTCTTAACTGATAACTCTTCATTAATTGGCCCCGAAGCAGAAATCTCCTTGTAGTCGATTTCGCTACAGGATAGGTTGGTTCATCGTTAACACGATCGTCTGATGGTTTGTGTGCCGAAGCGTTTGTTGATTTTATCCATTGCCTGGTAGAGTTTAATTTTTTCTTCGGTATCGTCGAACAGATCGATTTGTTGTTGTCCGCCTACCAGATGACTTACGCGTACTCCTATAAGGCGGATGAGCATGCGTCGTTCGTATAGTCGTGAGAAAAGTTCTTTGGCTTTGGTGATGAGGTGTTCATCGATAGCGGTATAAGGGATCATGGCTTGTTTGGTGTGCGTGTCGAAGTTTGAATAGCGGATTTTTACGGTGATGCAGGAGCAGAGTTTTTCTTCTTTTCGTAAGGAGAAAGCGAGCTCTTCGCACATGCTTACAAGTTTGTAGTTGAGCATTTCCACATCGATGGTGTCTTCTTCGAATGTTGTTTCGGTAGAGATCGATTTGCGTTCGGAGTAGGGGATTATCGGACTCTCGTCGATGCCGTTCGCGCGTTCCCAGATCATGCGTCCGTGTTCGCCCAATGCAGTATGCAGCATTTCGGGTGGCATCTGCTGCAGGGTGTGTACTTTTTCCACTCCCATTGAGCGCAACAGGGTGTAGGTTTTTTCGCCCACCATCGGAATTTTTTTGATGGATAATGGAGCGAGAAAAGGTTTTTCTGTTCCGCGATCTACTTTTTGCTGACCGTTTGGTTTTGCTTCTCCGGTGGCGACTTTCGATACGGTTTTGTTTTGCGATAACCCAAAGGAGATGGGTAGTCCTGTTTCACGAATAATTTTCTGACGCAGTTCCGTTGCCAGTTTGTAGCTGCTGAAGAAGCGCTCCATTCCGCTGAGGTCGACATAGAATTCATCGATCGATGATTTTTCATATACAGGAACATTCTCGCGTACGATATCGGTTACCATTCCCGAATATTTGGTGTAGCTCTCGTAGTCGCCACGAACGATGAGAGCGTCGGGACACAGTTTTTTCGCCATACGTATAGGCATTGCTGAGTGCACACCGAAACGACGCGCTTCGTAGCTGCATGAAGAGACCACACCCCTGTCGCTCGTGCCGCCAATGATGACCGGTTTGCCGATGAGCTTCGGGTTGAGCTGACACTCGACCGATACGAAGAAGGAGTCGAGATCCATATGTACGATGTTGCGTTCCATAGTTGTATGTCATTCAGTCCGTGGCATCCGATATGTAGCCGGGGGCATCCGATATGTAGCCGGGGGCTTAAGCCCCCGGTTACATATCCGGGAACCCCGTTCCAAATATAGATATACCGACGAATTTTTCATCATTAAATGATGAAAAATTCGTCATTATGATTAATTTCGTTTCATAATAAGACAGTTACATGATTAAGACATCGTCAAAGACATTGATTTACATACATGTCGTGTTTTCCACGAAGCACCGTAGTCCTACGATTCGCCCGGAGGTTGAAGGGGCGGTATATTCGATCATCCGTGCACAATGCATTGAGCGAAAGATCTCATTGATTGCCCTCGGGGGCATGCCGGATCATGTGCATATGTTGTTGGTGCTACCGTGTCATCTGCCACTCTCTGAAGTGGTTGGAAGGATTAAAGGCGCAAGTTCCAAAGCAGTAAACGATGCCGGTCTCGTTCCGGGTGGATTTGCGTGGCAGGTGGGATATGGCGCATTCTCTGTGTCGGAGCAGGGAGTGAATGCGGTTAGAAGGTATATCGAAAACCAAAAGGAACATCATTCCACAAAGGGACCATTGTCCGATTGGGAATTGCCGGATTGATGCGCTGCTGAGGAAAGTCATTATCTTGTTCTTGTGTTTTGGAACTATTCTTGCAATATTCCATTTCCAAATCATTGAGCTATGAAACGTGTTTTATTTTTCTCTGCAGTTGTTTTACTGTTATGTTCCTCCTTTTCCTGGTTTCAGTCGCGCGATGCGGTGGTGGAATCCAAGTCCGGATTAGGGGTATTTATCATGTGCGAACCGGTTCAGGCGTACGATAAACTTTTTGTTGTTAAGACCGCGCATAAATCGTCCAAGTATGTAGGCGGACTTCCGGTGGGAGTGGTGTTGGGAATAGATGATCCCATCGATCGCCTGGTGCAACGCGCTCTACGTAAGGGACGGAAAAAAAATATTGACGCAATCATTACCTCTGATGCACGGATGGCAGTAGCGATAAAATTCAGAGGAGCGCCAACAGTGGATGAACGACTCCGTGCGCGTCCGGTAAGTATAAGCGGAGTGGATGTGTATGTGAAAAGCAAACCACAATCGTCGTACCTCGAAGTAGCTACCATTTCCTTAAAGACGGAGAACAGACTAACTGTGCCGGGAATTGATACCGACAGACTGGCAAAGATGATTCAGACCTTGATCGAACAGGGAAAGAAAGCAGGATATACTTTTCAGGGATTGATCACAAGTGATGGGGTAAGTGCAACGCTGATTTCTTACAAGTAGATGGAATGTGCTTACAATTCTCCTGCAAGTAATAAGGCCAGGAGGATAATCAGTACCAGTACAAAAAACATATAAGGGTTTTTGTAAAGTGGTTTTTTCGGACGCTTGGTAACTGTATCGTATTGGTGTTTCAAACGCGAAAAATCCTTGTACTTCATCATCTCTTCATCAGAGATCTGCTGACCACTATTTTCTTTATGTAGTTTATATTTTTTCATTTCCGCCCCCGGCGTTCGTTGAATTTTTGTTTCAGTTTTTCAAGTGCCCTGTACACTTTCATCTTGGCATTTGCTTCTGTTATGTTATACATTCCTGCAATTTCCAGGAACGAAAGTTTTTGCATAAACCGAAGCTCAATCAGCACATTTAATTCCTCCGGAAGTTCTGCAAGCGCTTCCAGAATCAGGGTGCAGTTTTCTTCGGAGTAAAGTTCGTTTATTTCTTCCATCATCTCAACAGCATCTGATTCTTTTACTTCGATATCCGATTCGCGTTTCGATTGCCGGAAGTACATGTTTACTTCATTCGATGCAATGCGGTAGAGCCACGAAGAAAAGGGGTGGCCTTGGTCGCGGTATTTGCCAAGGTTAATCATCGCCTTCAGAAAAACCTGTGCAGTCAGATCGCCACTAAGTTGTTTGTCGCGGATGCGGTGATGGATAAAGAGAAAAATGGGTTTGTAATAGTGATCATACAACACCGCAAAGCGGGCGGGATCGGCCTTTGCAGCATTGATCTGCAAAAGCTCTTCCTCCCTGCTGTATTTGGTGTTGTTGTTTTGCATGCCGTTCATTCACATCACTAATACTACAATGTGCTTTCATGAAAAAGTAACAGGTTTTTTTAATCCTCTTTAAATTAATCAGTTGCGGTGTTCGCTGACCAGTTTCCGGCAGAAGAACTTAGCGATCGGCTAATTCGAGCAATCCCTTTACCAGTTTGTCAAGATCACTTGTTGAAGTGTAGACATGTGGTGTTACTCTGATTCCGTTTACTTTCTGCCATTCGATGGCTACTGTATGTACGCTGAACTTATCAAATAAATAGGATTCGATCTCGGTTGCCTTTTTACCTTCAATTCCAACCGTTGCAATAGCACACGAGGCATGATCGGAAAGCGGAGAATAGAATTTGATTTTAGGATGTTGTTTAACCTTGTTCACCCAGTAGTTTTTCAGCCAGCGAAGCCGTTCTTCCTTGCGTTTACTTCCGATGGATTCATGAAAACTAATTGCTCTGCCAATTCCCATTTCCGCAGGGAAAGAACGTGTGCCTAAGGCTTCGAATTTGCGGATGTCATCGCTTTTCGGATTTTCGCTCGACATTATCGGCCACAGGTTTGCAATACGTTCTTTTTTCACATACAACATTCCTGTACCAAAGGGTGCGCATAACCATTTATGCAATGATGTTCCTGCAAAGTCACAACCAATATCGTGCAGATTCATTTCGTAATGCGCAAAAGAATGGGCGGCATCCATTACCGTTAAGATGTTTTTTTTCTTTGCTTCTTCACAAATGCGTTTTGCAGGTAAAATATGACCTGTCCAGTTTATGACTTGTGTTAAGTGTATCACTTTTGTTTTTGTACTGATCGCATCGGTAAATAATTTCACGACTGCTTCCTCATTGTCGAGACCAACAGGAATATCGATCCACACGAGTTTGATGCCTTCGCGTTGTTCCCTTTGCATCCAGGCGTGACGCATGTTGGGATAGTCGTAATTGGTTACGATTACCTCATCTCCTTTTTTCAGATCAATTCCGTAAATGATAATGTCCAGCGCTTCGGTGGCGTTGCGGTTTATTGAAATTTCATCGGGATCAGCACCGGCAAGTTTTGCAAGGTCGCGACGCACATCTTCTCTTCCCTTATCCAGAACCCTCCACATGTAATAAGTAGGAACTTCGTTCGAAAAACGATTGTAATGTTCAAAAGCTTCCTGAACGACTTTGGGCTGAGGACTCACTCCGCCATTATTGAGATTAACGATGTTTTGAGATACAGTGTAGGAGTGACGCACCCACGACCAAAAATCGTCTTCACTTGTATTGAGTGGTGGAGCAATCTGCGAAAATGATAGATCGCTTACCGACAACAATCCAAGTCCACCGGCAGCTTTGGCTGTAGTCGATAAAAATTTCCTGCGGGATGCATCCATAGTAATAGCTTTCCTGCAATATAACCGATAATGGGGAATAATGGAAGGGAGAATTTACTAACCGAGCACCTGACTTTGTGAATTCAGGATTTCGAGCAGGATTTCAAGTTTTTTGAGCAGGTCTTCTCTCTTTTTTGAAGGGAGAACGACTTGGTTCATGAATTCTTTTTGCAACAATTCCATGTCTCTTAATACACTTCTTGGATCCTGATCCGGGTCGAGTATTTCGATGGGTTTGATGTCCATAATCTCAGCGATGCGAATAAGTCGTTCTACCGTAAGATCCACATCATTACTTTCAAGTCTTGCATAGCTTCGGGAAGAGATGCCAAGTCGCTCGGCAATTTGGTCCTGCGAAATATTTCTTGCTTCACGCAAAGAGCGAATGCGGATATGAATAGCTGTAAGTTCCGGCATAATCTGCGGTAAAAATAGCAGCATTAGCGAATTGTCAGGATGATTTTAGCTAAAAATAGAGGGGATTATTAAAATTCTAATGAATGATAAATCAATAATTTAAAGCAAATAATTGCATTCGAAAACAATGTTTTAATTAACAATTATTGATGTTAAAGTGAAAAATTACTACGGTAAATGCATGAGATAGTTTACAGAATCCGGACCACTATTGAAAAGCAGATCGATAACCGAAAGGTTGGGGATAAATGGATGTCTGTCTGAAAACACTTGAGTATATTCAGGAAAGGATTCCGTATCGTTTTCATTGAATGATTTGCTTCTGAAATCTGTAAAATCAGATGGATAGGATTCAATGTATACTGAGCTTAGTTGAAGGTTTTTTTTGAGATTCAAACATTTGTCGAGAACCTGAAGCAGTTCGAGATCAAACTCCATAAGCCAATCGTGTTTTTTTTCGAATACAGGAGAAAATAAATGTTCGTAATACTCAAAAAAGGGGGCGTTTTTATACGCTGAGAGGATGGTCCGCCAATGGTTACGCTGCCAATTGTCGCGATGGGCAATGCGGATATCCGTCACCGGCGTTTTGCCACTTCTGCCTTTTTCAACGGGTATAATAAGTGTAATCGGACCATTTGCTCCCAGAATAGTACATCGGTTTCGCAAGGTTTGTTTCGGAAAGTGCTCCATGCTCTCGATCAGCACGTTCGCATGCCGTGTGTACTCCGCAAAATAGGAGACAGGGGGAAGATAGGCGATGGGTAACACAGAATTCACATTGCGAATATAAGGTTCCATATCGCAGACTCTGTTTGAATTCCTATTTTCGTTCTGTGCTGAGGCGATTGAATTGTTTGTTGTGGATTGTTCTGTGGGCTATACCAATATCCGGTTTAGCGCAGGATCCTGCATTTTTTCGGATCTCGTCCGAACAAGGCCTTCCGAGTAATGAAGTTTACACGGTGCATCAGGATAAAAAAGGATTTATCTGGATTGGCAGCGATGCAGGTTTATTCAGGTATGATGGGTTTCGCTTTAAACGGTATAAGTCTTCCGGACAAAAATCGAGGGCGCTTTCCGGATTGACAGAATCAAATGATGGAAGTATTTATGCATATTCTTTTTCCGGCCAGATTTTTCATACCCAAGGCGATTCTCTGGTTGAATTGCCTGATTGGAGAAAGCCACTTAATAGTATAGCAATTGGTTATCTGAAGGATGTCGGTGAGGTTTTATGGGTGACTGCCTTGGATGGAGTTCATGCATTTTCCATCCTAAAAAGGGAGTGGATCTATTTTGATGACTACATCAATTTTCTGGGTGGTGATGATTATCGTGTTGTGGCATCCGGAATTTTTCATGGTAATGAATTTGCGTTTTTGATGGCTGCCGGTCTAGGTGTAATTAACCAGGAAGGAGAGACATCTTTTCTTCCTGTAAAGGATTTTAAAGACCATGGAGTTTATACACTTTCAAAAAAAGGAGATCAATACTGGATTATCAATATTAACGGTAAAGGTGTTTATGTCAGCCAGGGAGGGCGAATTGTCCCTTTCCTTTCAGAGTCGTTAAATTCTGCGATAAATGGACGAAAGATGACCTTTAATAAATGGATTGACGATGAGTTTTTTATTGGTACACACTCCGGATTGATTATTTATAATGACAGGACAAACACTTTTCATGAATATTTTCATTCCACCCCTGTATCGGGAGTGATCAAGGATCGTGAAGATAATTTTTGGATGACCTCCTTGTCTGAAGGGGTTTTTCGAATTCCTGATTTTCGTAACGAAGTATGGAGAATTCAAGCATCGTCCGGGCGCACGATTCCGATAACAAAGATTAATGTTAATCGGGAATTTGTTTTTTGTTCAAGCGGTCAGGGTCATGTTGGTGTTTTGAACCAAGCCACTAAGGAATGGAAAGTCATCCCAATGCCTATCCAGGCCGATCCGCAAACTTTGTTTATTGATGTAGATGGTCGGGCCTATATTTCTATAATGAACACGATTTATGAACTGAAAGGAGAACAATTTATTCCTCTGGTTACTACTGTCTCTTCGTGTAAAACTATTTTTCGTATTAATGGTGGTTATTTGTTTGGGTCTTCTATTGGTGTGTTTTTTCTTCCGGAGATCAGTGATCGTTTTCCATTGAAAACCTTATCCAGATTTTGGACCCGCGAATTTCAGTTACACCCATCAAGGCCGGGAGCATATCTTGCAGCAACGGATAATGGTGTTCTTGAGATTCTTCCGCAATCTGATTCTTTTGAAGTGCGTACATTTTGTATGGAGGGTCAACAAGTATTATCGATACAAGTGGACACTACCCATCAGTCTCTTTACACATTAACGGCATCCGGAGAACTAGTGAGGATTGACCAAGAGGGTGAACAACTCATTAAGAAGTTTGATGAAGCAGATATTCCCAATAAAATTCGACTTCAGGATTCCGGTATAGTAGTAGCTACTGCACATGGATTGATAACCATCCGTTTTGGTGACTGGAAGTCGCAACGCATCACCAGACGCGAAGGTCTTGTTGCGGATGAAATCAATGGACTTGTTGTTGTTGAAAATGGGTTTTGGTTGGCTACAGCAAGGGGTTTGCAGTTCATTCCGTCTCATGCCAAGGATGCCATCTCAGATGCATCCTTGTACCTTAAAACATTGAAGACCGACGAGCAATATCATGATCCATCTGCATTTCTTCATTTGGATTTTGGCCAATCGTTAACATTCTTCCCCGAGTTTTCCTGTTATCGTTTTGCTGATGCTGCTGATTATGCCTATCGCATTTTACCTCATGATACGACCTGGAGATTTATTCCGGGAAATACCGAATCCTTTACTATTCCGTCACTTCAATCCGGTGAGTTTACAATCGAGTTGGGTTTGGTTTATGAAGGCGAAATGCTGGTGGAAAAACCAATCTATATAAAAGGTTATGTGCTTGCACCGTTCTGGCAGCGATGGTGGTTTTATTTATTGATTGGTTTGTTCGCATTAGTCGTTGCGTTTACACTTTTCAGAATCCGATTGAAATTTATTCGCAAAAAACAATTGCAGGAATTGAACCGGATTCATTTGGAAACAGAATTGAAACTATCACAGCAAACTGCGCTAAAATCACAAATGAATCCTCATTTTTTGTTCAATGTGTTGAACTCTATCAAAGGATTTATTTATGAAAATGATAAAAAGAACGCGTCTTCTTATTTAAGCGATTTTTCTGTTTTGGTTCGTCATGTCCTGGAGTTGAGTGCACGGCCGCAAATCAGATTGTCGGAAGAGCTGCAAGTTATTGAGCCTTACATCAGATTGGAAGCGATGTTACTCGACGGAGATTTTTCTTATGCAATTCATGTAGATGATTCCGTTGATCCGGATAATATTGCAATTCCTCCTCTTATTATTCAGCCCTATGTTGAGAATGCCTTTAAACACGGCTTAAGACACAAACAAGGCGAAAAGCGTTTAGAGATAAATGTCGGAGTGGAAAATAACCAGTTAATCATTGCTATTGCTGATAACGGAGTGGGAAGAATTCGTTCAGGAGAAATCAATAAAGACAGAAGTCAGCACCGTTCCTTTGGTTCCGATGCATCACGCAAACGAATTGCATTATTTTCGGACGGAAATAGCGAGCAACAGGCAGTAGAAGTGGTTGATCGTTTTGATCAGGAAGGAAAAGCTACAGGTACCATATACATCCTTAAAATACCTTTACATGAATTCTGAGAAAATAAATGCGGTGTTGATTGATGATTCTTCACAGGCACGGAAATTATTGCGATTGATGCTTGCAGAATTAGCGCCTGATGTAAATGTGCTTGGCGAATGTTCGGATTTAAGTGAAGGAGTAAAATCAATTCGGGAATATAAACCTGACGTTGTATTTCTCGATATTGAGATGCCGGGTAAATCAGGACTTCAGATTTTGGAGGAGCTTCCCCGTGATGAAATGCAATATGAAATAATATTTACAACAGCTTACGACGAATATGCTTTGCGTGCATTTCGCTTATCTGCATTGGATTATCTTTTAAAACCAATCAGTGAAACAGAACTTAACGAAGCAGTAAAAAAGATCCGTCAGCGAAAACAATTGTATTCTTCATCCGAAAGAATTCAGGCACTCAATACAAATCTTCAGCAGAAAGAAGCAAGCGTAATTTGTGTGCCTATTCAAAATGGTTTCGCACGTATTCCTCTGGAATCAATCTTGTATTTCGAAGCGGATGGTTCCTACGTGAATATTGTAACAGTTGAAGGCAAACCGCGGACGATCTCAAAAAATTTGAAATACATCGAAAAAACACTTGAAGGGAACTCACGCTTTCTTCGGGTTCACCGGTCGTATTTGCTGAATATCAACCAGGTTTTGGAATACAACCGATCCGGACGAGGTACCATCCTCATGAAAAATGGCCATTCCATCGATCTGGCGCGCGATCGAAAAGAGGCTTTTTTAAAGGTTTTTGGGACCTGAAATAGCGGTTCGTAAACTCAAACGGCACTTTCACAAAGTCGGTATTGCCTTTTACACAAAGTGTGGCTATGTTCGGTTTCGCAAGCAGGCGAATGAGGAAAAGCCCCGGAAAGATTTACTTCTTATGGGGCTTTTTCTGTTTCTAACTTTGCTGCTTATGGGAACTTCGGGAATTTGCTGAAATCAGGTTTACGCTTTTCGATATATGCGTTTTTCCCTTCTTTGGCTTCATCGCTGAGGTAATACAATAAAGTTGCATTTCCTGCCAACTCCTGAATACCGGTTTGTCCGTCGAGCTCTGCATTGAAGGATGATTTCAGCATGCGAATGGCCAATGGCGATTTCTCACGGATCTTCCCAGCCCAAATCATCACTTCGTCTTCAAGTTTATCGAGAGAAACAACTGTATTCACCAAGCCCATATCCAAGGCCTGCTGTGCATTGTACTGGTCGCAGAGGTACCAGATTTCACGTGCTTTCTTTTGACCGACACAACGTGCCAGATACGATGCCCCAAAACCACCGTCGAAAGAACCAACGCGTGGACCGGTTTGCCCGAAGATGGCGTTTTCGCTGGCGATGGAAAGATCGCAAACCACATGCAAAACATGTCCACCACCAATCGCGTATCCGTTTACCATGGCAATCACCACTTTCGGAATGGAACGGATGATCTTTTGCAGATCAAGAACATTCAAACGGGGAATTTTATCGCCTCCAACATATCCGCCATGACCACGAACGTTTTGGTCACCACCCGAACAAAATGCTTTATCGCCAACACCGGTGAGAACAATGACATCCACCTTCGCTTCGTCGCGGCAATAATTCATCGCATCGATCATCTCCATAACGGTTAGCGGAGTAAACGCATTACGGAAACGCTCACGGTTGATGCTGATCTTAGCAACGCCTTCACAGAATTCAAACTTGATTTCTTCGTAGTCCTTGATTTTAGTCCAGTTTCTCATTGGATTTTGGTATTGATGGTTTTGATTTTATTTTATTGTGGTATGGGCAATTCAATTACGAATTAGCTTTCAAATGATCGAAATAGCTTTTTAAAATTTTTGGATTTTCCCTCGTAGGTGTAAACACTTCCAGTACGGAGGCTTGCTGATTTGACGAATCGTAAAACGCTTTGAGTTGCAAATCGAGTTCGAGTTTACTCTCGGCTTTGAAATAATTTAATCCAAACGCTTTGCAAAGGTGTTCTGCAGAAAGCTGTTGACGTGTCTCAAATAATTTTTCAATTTCCTCTTCGTGCTCTGGTCCGTCAATGATGCGGAAAATTCCTCCTCCGCCATTGTTAATGACAATTATTCGCAATGAAGAATGAAGATAATTGTTCCAAAGTGCATTACTATCGTAGAAAAATCCAATATCACCGGTAATGAGAGTGGTCGGACGTTTACTTGCATGAGCCGCTCCTGATGCTGTGCTGGTGCATCCATCTATTCCGCTTGCACCACGGTTGCTGTGATAATCGATTTTTTCGGTTTCCCTGAACAATTGCACGTATCGCACCGGAGAACTGTTACTCAAATGCAGATCACTTTTCGCAGGAATTGCATTGAGAATACGGTCGAACGCAGATAAATCGGAGAACGAACAATTACTCAAATAGTCAAGATGTGCTTTTTGCGTTTTATGGTCTTTTTCTTTCCATGTTTTACTCCACTTGCTTTCTTTTTTCTTCAGGTAAGGGAGTAGTTGAAGCAGCAGAGAGGCAGGACTGAGTGGAATGGTATGTGTTAAACATTGGTAAGTATCCAGGTGCATTTCAGAAGGATCAATATGCCAGTGTTCTTTGGGAGTGTTTTTGCGAATAAAGACTTTTACTTTTTTCGAGATTACAGGTCCGCCAAAGGTGATGAGCAGATCGGGATGGAAATCTATTTTCTCGCCATCATGAATGGAAGTAATGATACGATCGATGCAGCCATTGAAACGTTCACTGTGAAGATTTGATGTGGTCTCTGTCAGGACTGTTACAGATGGATCATCTGCAATCTGCTCAAGCATTTTTTCCAACGCAGGATGTGGTTCCATCAGTCCGGTAAGAATCAGTTTTCGTTCGGAATTGTTCCAGCGTTCTGCAAGCGACATCAACTGATCTTCAGATAAGGAAGATTCAGGAACCAATGTGTCGATCGGACGAAGTTGTGGTAATTCCTTGCTTCTTCCGTAGAGAGGTTCGCTTAAGGGAATATTGATGTGTACAGGACCTTCACCGTGCAGCAGGGTTTGATCGTAAGCCTGTGATACAATTCTGCGGATGAACCAAAGCTCTTCTTCCGTTTTTCCGTCGCCGGGAATTTCGTAGCCGTGTTTAACGTAGTTGAGGAATAGATCGCGCTGACGAATGGTTTGACCATCGGCTTGATCCACCCAGGCAATAGGACGATCTGCAGTGAGTATCAGTAGCGGTACTTTTTGGTAATACGCCTCTGCAATAGCAGGAGCATAGTTAAGTGCAGCAGTTCCTGAAGTACACACTACTGCAACCGGACGGCGCAACTGTTGGGCCATTCCCAAAGCGAAATAGGCGGCACTGCGTTCGTCGGGAATGACGATCAGTTCAATTTCAGGATGATGGTGAAAACTCAGCGAAAGAGGAGCGTTTCTGGAACCCGGACTCAATACAACTTCCCTAAGTCCTTTCTGGATAAGGGTTTCAACGAGATGTGTTACTCCGGCTTTGTCGCTGTACATGGGGGTAAAAGTAATCAAAACTACCTTTTACCCTAACAAGCAGAATGACGCTTGGTTGCAGGTATGCGGATTATTCGGTCAATACCGCCAGCACCCGGTAATAATACCGTTTCTTTTCCTTGCCTTCCTGTTTTTCCGATAATGGAATCAACTCATAGCGAACTCCTTTTGAAGGCTTTCCTTTTGCTTTTTTAACCACTACAGATGCGCTTTTGTAGGGATCGGCAAAGAATTGTGCCTGAATTAAATTGGCAATGAAAACAGTGTCGCGTGGTTGAATCGTTTTGGTAATGGTTTCCTGACGGGCAATCCATGTGACATGAACGGGATGCGGAGTTTGGTTGATCAGCCAGGCTTCGTTCGAATAGATGACTGCGCATTCTACCACCTCTTGTTTTGGAGCAGGTTTTTCTTCCTTTTTTCCCGGACCCGGATCTGTCAGCACCGTAACGCGGTCATCCCAATTGTCTTCGATCTTATTTACCAATACACCCTGTTCATTGAAAAAAAGATAGGTGCGGTACCATTGAATTCCGCCGTCGGGAGCTGAGGATAATTCAATTTTACTGACCACCTTATTGGGGTGATGCTGGAAATAAACGGAGCGATGTCCGTGGTTGCGGCTCACTTCTCCCTGGTACATGATTTTTCCTTGGGGATCGTAACAGACTGCCTTTCCGTTTCCGGTGCTGTTGAGGATATAACTGTAAGCAGAAATTTTTCCGTTCGGGTATTTCTCTTTGTGCAAAACGAGGGTATCGCTTTTTTTTGACTGCTGAGCAGAAATGTTATGAATTCCTGATAATGAACAAAGCATCAGAAATAAAAGTGTCGGTATTTTCGAAAAGGTTATCATAAGTGCCGGAAAGATACCTTGGAAATTCAAAATTTATGCCAAATAATGAATCTGATATTTTATGAGTAATAAATTATCGTTCTTGTACCTTAGATGTAATCGTTTTTCCGGATTACCGCAAACCTATTTTCGTAATCAAAAAATCGATCGTCCTCCACCTGAGAATGGAGAAGGAGTGATGTACTTCAAAAGAATCTCAAATCCACCTCTGTAACCGGTAGAATTCGATAAAGCTGAAGTGTTCATATCGTAACTCATTCCGATTTGAAAGTGATTGATCTCGTACAAACCTGCAATTACGATTGCGTCTTTACTTCTTCTGTACATTCCCGCAGAAATAGCGGATCCTTCTCTGAAACCTGTAATTCGGGACTCCTGCTGAATCTCATATCTGCACAATGCTCCGTACATAATTTCCCGATGTCCGCCCTGCAGTTGAACGAGAACAGAAGGATGCCAGCTGATCTTTGAATTTTTGATGTAAATGGATGAACTGTTGTACAAAGAAAATTTCATATCCAGTTTATCGCTCGGGTTGTTGTTGAAGGAATACATCGGACGGTTAAGGTGTCCCACCGAAAATCCGAGTGAATTCGAAAATCCTTTTTCGTCCGCAACGGTTCTGGTTTGCTGATTGTGGTTCCATGAAAAACCATAACCCATGTCCAAAAAACGAAAGCTTTGGGTGAATTGCGTTTCATTTGTAGGAAGCGAAGAATTGTAATTCATTCCATCGAACTGACTCCCCCAGGTGAGATTGGGATCTTTAAGCACATTTTGACCAAAGCCAACGTAAACTGCGTTCGAAAGGGAGTTCAGCTGATTGAGTTTAACCGTATAACACAAAGGAATGTTGATTCGAAGCGAATTCAGTTTGTTGATCGCTGCCTGATCGGCAAATGCGGTAAGACCAATCGCCCAGAAATTCGGATTTCCCCTTTTGTAGTTAATCCTGGAACTTACCGTTGCACCAAGTGTGCGGTAACCTTTGTCGATCATGTTCCACTGACCTTTGTACTGCATAGAAACATCCAGTTCTTTCAAAGCGCCTGCATAGGATGGATTGAACTGAACAGGCGTCATATAAAATTGCGAGAAATGAATATCCTGCGCAATGAGTCCGCTTACCGAACTCAAAACAATTGCTGCCAATAAAATTAATTTCGTTCTCATACTTATTTCATTAAGTAAATTGATCCTTTGCGTTCAACCGTTTCTCCATTGAGAAGTTTTGCGTTCAACTGAAACATGAACACTCCCTGGTCGGCTATTTTTCCGTTGACTTCCCCATTCCAGCAATCGCTTGCAGAGCTCATGCGACGAACCATATTTCCCCAGCGATCGAAAATCTGAACATCCAATTCTGTAATACAATTTCCATACACACACCACTCATCATTGTTGCCATCGTTGTTCGGACTGAATGCCTCTGGAGTGAAAATCTCTCCGCAAACAATGTCTACAATCACCACTACGGTTGCAGTTGCAGTACATCCTCCCGAATTGGTTGCTGTAACCAAATAGGTGGTGGATGAATTGGGCGTGGCAACAGGATCAGGACAAGTGGAACAACTCAGCGAGGACGAAGGTGTCCAGCTAAATGTTGAACCTGCACTATTTGCATTGAGCTGTGAACTTTCTCCAAGAGTAATTACCGGTGGAGTAGCAGTCGCTGATAATGATGGAATCGGATTGACATTTATTGTTACAAATGCGGTATCGGTACAACTCCCGTTAATGGCAACAACATACAGATTCTGGGTTGATGTCGGGCTGATGGTGATGGCACTTGTATTTTGTCCACCGGACCAAACGTACGAATTACCACCAGATGCGTTTAGTGTTACGCTTTGACCTTCGCAAATATTCAGGTTTCCGCTAACCGATGCAATCGGAACCGGAAGCACATTCACAAGCACGCTTGCAGTAGATGAGCATCCCGATTGAGTTCCGATAACAGTATACGTTTGTGAACTTCCGGGCTGGTCGGTGATTACTGCTGAGGTTGATGAAGATCCTGCAGTCCATTGATACGTACTCGCTCCTGATGCAGTAAGTGTTGTCTGTTCACCAACGCAAATGGTTGTGTTTCCTGTGATCGAAACGACGGGTGGTGCTATCAGAGTTACAGATGTCGAAAATGTTCCTGCAGCAATACAAGGTGAACTTGCGGAAACAGAATAGGTAATTGAGTAGGTCCCTGCTGTTGATGCTGCCAGATCAATCAATCCTGTGCTTGCATTGATGCTAATTCCTGCACTTGAACTGAATGTTCCCCCACTTGTAAATCCTACCGCTAAAACCGGAAGTGGATTTGTTGCGCTGGTACAATAGGAAGGATCAAACGAAAAGCTCACAACAGGAGTGGTAGGAGCGTCAATAGTAACGGTGAACTGATCGCTTACTGAAGGACATGATCCACTTGCTGCAATGGTATAGGTAATAGTATAGGTTCCCGGTGTAGATGTAGAGGGATTAATTACACCAGTACTTGTATTTAGTGTTACACCTGCCGTTGAAGAAAATACTCCACCGGGTGTTCCGCTGTTGCTCGGTATAAAACTTGTTGCAAGTCCGCAAATAGTTGCAGATGGATAAACTAGTGTGGCAGTGGGTGCAGCATTAATAGTAACATTGGTTGTCGTTGAGCAAACTCCCTGTGTGTAGGTAACCGTGTATGTTCCGGGCGTGGATGTTGTTGGTGCGATTTCTCCCGTTGTTGAATTGATCGTTAATCCCATTGTTGTGGTATAGGTTCCTCCGGGAGTTCCGGTAAGTGAAACAGGTATCGGTGTTCCGTTGGTGCAAAATGGTCCGCCGGAATACGAAATGTTTAAAGGAGAAATTGGATTAACCACCAGAGAAGCACTTCCAATACAACCTTCATTATCCGTTACAGTAACAACAATCTGATCCGGAGCAAACGGATTGTAGCTTAAAGTGGAATTCGTTCCCAAAACAGGCGGGATTCCGTTGCTGGTCCATTCGTATCCGGAAATTCCTCCGTTCGAACTATTGATTGTTGCAGTAAGATCGTTGGTGCATGCTGTTGGAATATTGCTTATCGATACACTTGGTACAGCGAGAATATCAATAAAAATACTGTCGCGCGATGTGCAGCCTCCTCCTGATACATTGACGTAATACCAACCTTCATTGCTTTGTCCCAGTGTGGCGTTTCCGGGATTGGTAAGTGTTGCTGATGATGAATTTGCTCCACCGCCTTGCCAGCTTGGACCGGTCCATGAATAGGAGGTTCCTCCGCTTGCAGTAAGAACTACATTTACATTTTCACATACGGTATTGTCTCCTGTGATATTTACTACCGGTGCCGGTAAAACCGTAAGTGTAAATTCGCTGTAGAAAGGAGAAACACAGGATGAAGCAACAGCTGCAGTATATCGGATGGTATATGTACCGGCAGCGGAGGTGCTCAATTGAATGACTCCTGTTGTAGGATTTATGGACAATCCTGCCGGACTCGATGTAAATGTTCCGGTTACCGGATAAGTTGAAACAAATGATGGTGCAGGAATAGCAGGATCGCTTTGGCAATAGGAATTGGTGGGATACGAAAATTGTGTTGGAATATAGGTGAGCTGACTGGGTAATCCAAAACGGATATCGTACAAACCTGTGGCAAGGGGATCGGTGTCGTAATACAATTCAGTCCAGTTACATCCTGCACCTGCAACATTTGGAGATTGAATGCATCCTACAAATGTTGTGCGTGTTTGGATGAAGTAAATTTTTCCATCTGGACCAATCTGGATTTGTCCGAAGTTTCCTCCAACCGATGTTGTTCCCAGTACAGTTCGTGATGCTAAAATGCTTGCTGCAACGCCCGAACTGATATCGTATTGATGAACTTCGTCAATATCATGATTACTGATGTAGACCAACTGATTGTTTGGAGAAAATTCAATACCGTATAAACCGTCTTGTTCGGCAGGAGTATACAGAGCACGACGGTTGGAAAATGTTCCTGTGGAATTATCAAAGTCGATGAGATCCAGCAAGCCCGGATTTATCATATTGGTGATAACGGCTTTCGTTCCGTCGTGCGAAAATTTTAAACACCCGGCTCCGGATGCTCCCAGTGTTGAACCGATAACAGGACCCAATGCACTTACCACCGGTGCACCAACGCCTCCTGCTGTGAGAAGCACTGCTCTGTATTGATTGGAGTTTAGATCATGTGTGACAATCCATACATCAGTTCCATTGCAATGATAGGTTGCTGCAATTTTTTCGCAGGATGGTGTATGGATCAGAACGTTCTTTGTTACCACATCACCTAATCCGGTATTCAGACTCATGTCAACTATCGAATAGCGAAATCCACCAGCGCCACCGTCTTCGTCTACGGTAAAAATGTAATACATGGTTGAGGAACCGGGTTGCGGAACAATAATAGCTGCCTGACTGGATGAACCTGAAATTCCTCCAAGCAATCCGAATCCGTTTGGCATTTGAATGTTATTCTGATTCCAGACAAATTTTCCGTCGGTGTAAAAAAGAAGATTTCCTGCGGCATCAGAAATACTGGCACACCCTTCTTCCGTTCCAAGCGCAGATCCCGTAAGGAAAATAGGGCCAACACTTCCCGGAAAATTAAGGCGTAAACCAGCACCAAAATGCCAGTTGTAATTCTGCCCCTGAGATTGCGCGTACACCGAGATGAATAATAATGATACGCTAAGAAGGAATCGCTTGAAAGGGGAGTAGAGTGATATCTTCATAGAGAGAGAATTAAATTCCGTTCTGTTTTTAGTGAATACAATTTACTTCGGATCAACGGATCAAACCGACAGAATTTAATCATATATTTACATTTTATAGATGTAAATAGTGTTTTTAATTATTTGAAATATAGATTAATACAATAAATTTTCTTACATTTAATATGGCCGATAAATTGCAGCGTTTAATCGATTCTCTTGACCAAAGGGAGAAATCCTATATCCGGCATGAAATATCTGTTGGAGGGAAAGCAGAGACTTCTGTTTATGTTCAGATTTATGATTACTACACGGGCCGAAAAAAAATAATGGTCGATGAGATCAGGCATTATTCACGAATGAAATCGTACCTGATCGATCTGCTGGAAGAGATTCTTGTTCGCTATCATTCCGGTAACGTTCCTGGAATACGCAAACGAACGGAAATTTCGCGTTTTGAAATGATGCATTTGAGGGGATTGCTTCATGAGGCAAATCCAGGTAAGTTGATTGGTCGCAAAGACGCAGATGCCGTTCTCGCCATCGATCGCTTAAACTGGATCAAGCGGATGTCATTTTCAGATGGAAATGTTAAAGGGTACCGGGATGCAATCGACAGACAGATGGATTTAATGGATGATATGAATGAGTATTACAGACTCGAATATGTGTATTGCGAGGTGTATGAGCTTTCGTTGCGAAAAAAAGAGATTTCAGATCGTCAATTGGAGAAACACGCACTTAAGCTGCTAAAAAATCCGGAACTGAAATCAAATCGAAAATTCCGATCTCCCAATGCTGAAATTTTGTTTTGTCGGATATTAAGTATATTGAAAACTTATTGCGGTGATTGGAATGCCTCCTATTCCTGGTCGAAGCTACGATTGCATTTGCTCGAACAGAACAAAGAAATCATTGAATCAGATCCGCAAAACTACATCAATGCTTTGTCCAACATCATGGAGGTTTCCATCCGAATTAAAAATGATAAGGCTTTTTTGGAATATTTTAAAACCTTGACTGTTTTTCAGGTAAAAGGTACCTACATGAATGCCCGAAAAGAGGTGAGATTGCTGATCAATCGACTGCTATCGTCACTTACCTTTTCTGATTATTCGGAACTTGAAGTGATTGCAGCAGATTTTGAAAACCTGAAAGCAAAATATGAATCTCTGGTACGGCCGGATGAATTACTCGAGATCAAATATTTGCTCATTGCAGCTTACATCAATACCGCTGAATTCAAAAAAGCGCAAAAGGAAATCCAATTGTTTTTTCAAATACCTAAACCGGAGGTGAGAAGAGATATTCAAAACCTGGTGCGCGTATTAAATGTGTACGTACAGTTTCGACTGGGTAATTTTGAATACCTCGAATACCTTGTGCGCAATACTTACCTCTACTTCCGAAAACTCAATGATCCTGGCGAACCCGAGACGATTATTCTCGACCATTTCCGAAAGATGAAGGAGGAGTATTCCGAAGCGGGAATTGACAATTTTATAGAATCGATTTCCTCGCGTTTAAAATCAGTAGATCGAGATGAATTGAATCACCTGATTTCTTTTGTATTCATAAAGAAAACGGCAGAGAAATAGTGTATTTCTCTGCCGTTTGAGAGGGAAAATTACAATGTTCCTCTACGCGCCTGCTCCGCTTCAATCGACTCAAACAGGGCCTGGAAATTTCCTTTTCCAAACGAGTTGGCGCCTTTGCGTTGAATGATTTCGAAGAACAAGGTTGGACGATCTTCTACCGGTTTGGTGAAGATCTGCAGGAGATAACCGTCTTCATCGCGGTCCACCATTATGCCAAGTGATTTTAGCTTTTGCAAATCTTCTTCAATAATTCCAACGCGGTCTTTTACGTTATCGTAATAGGTTCCGGGAACATACAGAAATTCAACACCTCGTTTGCGCATTTCGCTTACCGAATGAACAATATCATTGGTGGCAATAGCGATGTGCTGACAGCCTGCTCCTTTGTAGAAATCGAGGTATTCTTCGATCTGTGATTTCTTTTTTCCTTCGGCAGGTTCGTTGATCGGGAATTTGATGCGACCATTTCCGTTGGTCATCACCTTACTCATCAACGCAGTGTATTCCGTTGAAATATCTTTATCGTCGAAGGTGATAAGATTGGCAAAGCCCATGACTTCCTCATAAAACTTCGACCACTTATTCATTTCCCCAAGTTCAACATTGCCCACCATGTGGTCGATGTACTTGAATCCTAAATCTGCAGGATTGTACTCGCTTTCCCATTTCTGAAATCCGGGAAGAAATACGCCATTGTAGTTTTTGCGTTCAACAAAAACGTGTACAGTGTCGCCATAGGTGTGAATTCCCGATTTGATGACAAATCCGTCTTTGTCTTCTTCCTTGTGCGGCTCCATAAAAGGTTTAGCTCCGCGCTTAACGGTTTCGTTAAAGGCCGAAGTGGCATCGTCCACCCATAGTGCAATAACCTTTACACCGTCTCCGTGCTTGCGGATGTGATGTGAAATTTCGGATTCCGGATCAAAGGGCGTGGTCAAGATGAGTTTGATTTTTCCCTGTTGGATCACATACGATGTGCGATCGCGTACTCCGGTTTCGAGTCCGGCATAGGCCAGCGATTGAAATCCAAAAGCTGTTTTGTAATAATGCGCAGCCTGCTTTGCATTTCCAACATACAATTCCACAAAATCTGTTCCGTTAATAGGAAGGAAGTCTTTTGCTTTTTCGAAAATTTTCTCTCCCGAATAGGAGTAGTTCTGAACTTTGGTGAGGTCTTTCGTTTCCATATCTTTTATTGATGGAGGTTAAACTTGTTGTTGATTGATATATGGAGTGGAAGGTTCTTAGTGTGCAGATTCCTGAAGTATCCAGCTTTTGTGGTAGTCTTTTACCTCAATGGCCAATGCTTCTTCGGTAATTTTTACGGGATTAAACGGATCGATCATCACCGCTAATTCTCCGGTTTCTTTTTTGCCAATCGAACGCTCAATGGCACCGGGATGTGGTCCGTGCGGAATTCCTCCGGGATGCAGCGTAATTTGCCCTTTCTGAATATTGTTCCTGCTCATGAAATCTCCATCCACATAATAGAGCAACTCGTCGCTGTCGATATTACTGTGATGGTAAGGTGCAGGAATGGCATCGGGATGGTAATCATACAACCGGGGAACGAATGAACAGATCACAAAATTCCTTCCCTCAAATTGCTGGTGTATGGGTGGTGGCATGTGAATACGACCGGTAATCGGTTCGAAATTGAAAATAGAAAAGGCATAGGGAAAATTGTATCCGTCCCATCCTACAACATCGAATGGATGCGTTCCGTAGATGTAAGGATAGATCAATCCGCGTTTTTTGATCAGTACTTTAAATTCGCCTTCTTCTTCATGCGTTTCCAAAGCATAGGGTAGTTTGAAATCGCGCTCGCAAAAAGGAGAATGCTCAAGGAATTGACCTTTGTCGTTCGAATACCGTTTTGGTGTTGTAATCGGTGAATGACTCTCTACAATCAGCAAACGGTTGTCCTCTGTTTCAAATTTGATCTGATATACCGTTCCTCTGGGGACGATCACGTAATCTCCATATTCGAAATCCACACTTCCGTACATGCTGCGTAAAACACCATTGCCTTTGTGAATGAAGATCATTTCATCGGCATCGGCATTTTTGAAGTAGTAGTCGTTCATCGATTTGCGCGGTGCAGCAAGACCAATGGTCATGTCGTCATTTACAAAAAGTGTTTTGCGCGACGCCAGATAATCATCCGTGGGAGGTATATTAAAGCCCTGATACGACCGTGCTCGTAAATTATCTTCTACCGCTATTTTCGGTCGTACCGACCATGGCTCCCCGGCCTCTTTTACAATGGTTGGCGGATTAAGGTGATAAACCAGTGAGGACACCCCTGAAAAACCTTCTGTTCCGAATAGTTCTTCATGATACAATGATCCATCGGGTTTGCGAAATACAATATGACGCTTGTGAGGGATCTTTCCGTGACGTTGATATACCGGCATAAAATAAGTTTTATGCAAGCTCGGAAAGTGGAAATGCAAAAAACATGACCGAAGTCAGATGCGGTAATTCTGAATCCTGATCTCAATCAGGATTTTGGATTTTTTTGAAATAGGAGGAAACTGTTTTGAAACCGGGAGGTTTTCCTGATTTTACAAATCACCAAGAAAGCGTTTCAGAATAGTTGCTTTCTGTTCTGTCTCTTTCCACTCCTCTTCCGGCTCTGAATCTGCCGTGATCCCCCCTCCAATAAAGAGATCAAGTTCGTTTTCCATAATTTGCATGCAACGCAAATTCACAAACAGCTGCACTTCGCCATCTGTTTTGCATTCACCCAAAAAACCACTGTATAAGGATCGGTCATGACCCTCGTGCTGATCGATATAGGCTTGCGCTTCCTTCTGTGGCATTCCACCAACTGCAGGTGTGGGATGTAAGGACTGAATGAGCTTTCCTGTTGATTCTACAGTTTCGCGCTTAAATCTGAAGTCGGCCCGGATATGTGCAAGATGTCCCGCTAGATGGGTGTAAGGTGCTCCGTACTTGTAATCTGTAATTTGATTTTCTTCGAGCGTTTTCCGGATGGCTTTGGTAACTATAAATTGTTCTTCCTTTTCTTTTTTCTCCCAACGAATCGTTTTCGGATCCCGACCTTCATGCAGTTGCGTACCTGCGAGCGACATTGTCAGGTAGTACGTTTTTTCAGTTCTTAATAACCCTTCCGGACTAGCTCCTGCCCATGTGCCGAAGCCCGGGTAATGTCCGATATGTACAAAGGCCTCGGGATAATTTTCGCAGAGTTGAATAAAGAAGAAAAAAGGATCAAAAACAGAGGGAATGGGAATTCGTTCTCTTCTGGAAAGTACCAGTTTAATAAACTGACCATCCTTAATTGAAGAAACAAATGATTCAGCAATTTTCAGGTATTCTTCTTTTGAACAGATACTTCTGGGTTTAGGAATTTCCCTTTGAACTGGAATCTTTTCACCTTTCAGTTCAGAAAGAAACAATCCTTGTTCACCCGAAAATGGAAAAACTACAAATCCGTTTTCGGTTGCAATTTCATCGTAACGAATCGGACGATAGCTTTGTGCCTCCACCAATTGAAAAACTTCTTCTTCACCGGGAAAGCGATACAATACGAATGCTTTTCTTTTTGAAAATAATTCCTGAATTTTCTGATGTAGGGGAGGAGCCATGGATTATTTTTTGAGTGGAATTACTACCACAGTTAAACGACAAACAGCAACTAGATTTTGTTCATCGTTTTTAACCTCGATATTCCATACGTGTGTGGTTCTTCCTGCATGTAAGATTGTGGCTGTTGCATGCACAAAACCATTTTTTACACCTTTCAGATGATTGGCATTCACCTCAACACCTGTAACTGCAAACTCTTTTGTGTCGATCAAAAGTGTCGACCCCATACTTCCTAAAGTCTCTGCGAGCACTGCCGTCGCGCCTCCGTGCAAAAGTCCAACGGGTTGATGGGTACGGTGATCGACTGGCATTTTACCACTGATAGTGGTAGGGCTAAGTTCAGTGTATTCGATTCCCAGAACCTCCATAATGGTATTCCGGTTCATCGCATTTAATTGTTCAAGGGGGACTTGTTTCAGCATCTGCGAATGTAGCTTTTCCTTTGCTTTAAACTTACTTGTATCGTATTAAGCCTAAAGGGGGTTAAGAACAATTGGAGGAGATAGGACTCGACTGTTTTCACCTAAGTTGCGGTGTTTCCGATATTTATCCTTACCTTTGCGCCAGTTCTTAAATTATTTTCTAAAGTTAAAGTCAGAATGACAGTATTTGCCCAATTGGGCCTGAAGGAAGAGATCGTAAAAGCCGTGTCCGACCTGGGTTTTGAGAACCCAACACTTATCCAGCAACAAGCAATCCCTTTACTTCTTGCCGAGCCTACCGACCTAGTCGGGCTCGCTCAAACCGGAACCGGTAAGACCGCCGCATTTGGTCTGCCGATGATCCACCACATTGATTTCAGTGACCGCACTACGCAGGCACTGGTCATATGTCCTACCCGTGAATTGTGTCTGCAGATCACCAAAGATCTTCAGAGCTATTCAAAGTATATTCCGCAAGCGAATGTTGTCGCTATTTACGGAGGTGCTTCTATCGATAATCAGGCCCGCGATATTCGTCGTGGTGCACAGATCGTAGTTGCAACACCGGGGCGACTCATGGACATGATTGATCGCCGTAAGGTTGATATTTCGTCTGTACAGTTTGTTGTGCTCGACGAGGCGGATGAAATGTTGAACATGGGGTTCAAGGAAGATATTGATATCATCCTGAAAAGCGTGCCTTCTGATCGCAGCACCTGGCTGTTCTCTGCAACAATGCCACGTGAGGTTGCTTCGATCGCTAAAAACTACATGAAAAATCCGCAGGAAATTACCGTTGGAAAACAAAACTCTTCCAACGAGAATATCGAGCACCAGTATTTCATGATCCGTGAAAAAGATCGCTATTTCGCGCTTAAGCGTATTATCGATTTTTACCCTGAGGTTTTCGGAATTATTTTCTGTCGCACCAAACGCGAAACACAGGAAGTTTCAGATAAACTTATCAAGGACGGATACAACTGTGAAGCTATTCATGGTGACCTTTCACAAGGGCAGCGTGATAGTGTAATGAAGAAATTCCGTGAGCGTACCTTGCAATTATTATGTGCAACCGATGTGGCTGCGCGTGGTATTGATGTAAGTAATATTACACACGTAATCAATTACAATCTTCCCGACGATATTGAAAACTACACCCATCGCTCAGGTCGTACTGCGCGTGCAGGAAAATCAGGTTTTTCTCTGGTGTTGGTAAATACGAAGGAACGTAACCGTGTTCGCGATATCGAACGCGTGATTAAGAAAGATTTCGTTCAGCGAATGATTCCGAATGGAAAAGAGATTTGCGAAAAACAACTTTTTGCACTCATTGAACGCATGACCAAAGTTGAAGTCAACGAAAAAGGAATTGCTCCTTACCTCGATCGAATCAACGAATCATTGGCGTCGCTTTCCAAAGAAGACATTATCAAACGTTTTGTGTCTGCCGAATTTAATCGCTTTATCGATTATTACAAACATTCTGAAGACCTCAATGTAACAATGAAAAACGATCGTAACGATCGTGGAGAACGCCGTGAACGTGGCGATCGCAATGATATGCAGAGTCTGTTCTTCAATGTTGGAGATATGGATGGCGTAAACAAAGGAATGCTGGTTCGCTTGATTTGTGATAATGCAGGTATTGCAGGAAACCAAATTGGTCGTATCGATATTCGTCGCGAATTCACTTTCTGTGATGTTGACCCTTCAATCGCTAAGCAAATCATGGATGGATTGAACGGACTCGTGGTTGAAGAAACCGGTCGCAAATTACGCGTCAATCCTGCTGATCGTCCTTCCGGCGGCGGTGATGGCGGAAGAGACCGTAACAAAGGCGGCGGAGGTAAATCCTATGGCGGCGGTGGCGGTCGTAAATCTTACGGCGGTGGTGAAAAGAAATCCTACGGCGGAGATAAAAAATCGTTCGGTGGACCAAACCGTAAAAAATCATTCAGCAAGCGCGACTATTAATCGCGTCTGAAAAAATAGTTTAGCCGGGTCTTTTTGATCCGGCTTTTTTATTTTCCCCAATATGGCGATTGTACAGAGGAATAATAGTTTTCTACTTCGCTTGAATAGTAGAAATTGTTTTGCTTCAGAACAAGGTAGTAATCACTAATAAATTTGGCTGTGGGTGAATTTGCGTTCGACTTCATGAAACGCTCATAACTCATTCTGAATTCCGGATTAAAATGCAATGTTCTTGCATCAAAAGCTCTGCTTGTTCCGGTTCCGGTCATATATAAACTCAGAAAAAAGTGATAGGTGGTTTTCACCTCTTCCTTCAAAACAAAATTGTGATACTCATTCATAAAATCCTCCCAGAATAAAACTCTTCGTAATAACTCGTCAACACTGATCTGCAATTGTTCTCCTTGCGTAGCAGTTTGTCGTGCTTCTTTTTCGAATTCTTCAAGGAAACGAATCATGCCTGCAGATAAACAAGGACGTAAACTCTCGAGCAGGTAGCCTGGACTTGCACTCAAATAGGGTTCACCGTCAACATAATTAACCAGGTATCCAAGGCGGTTCAACTTGCGTTCATCTCCCGGACTGATCCTTCCGTCATCGCGAATCATAGTATCGAGAAAACCGGTTTGGTTGATGTCATGCGCTGCTCGAATTGCAAATGCTTTCAGAATAACAAGATCATTGTCGCAATGCAAAGGAGAATTCATACTGGTGTTAATACGGTATTGCAGTACCGCTTGCGAAATGGCATCAGGTTTCCTGGTGTCGGTGATGGCAATGATTGAACTCAGGCCTGGAGGAGCCGGCTTGTTTTCCTCTATTGAATTAATCGGATCAGGTTCTTTAGGCGATTGTTCGGCCTGACAAGCGCAAACAAGGAAAAGCAGAATTAGTTTTCTCATTGACTGGAATCGTAAACCAAAATGGTATCGCGCAATCTGGAATAGGAAATAACTTCCACACCACCGCCTTTACTGAGTGAAAACTCGAAACACCAAGCTGTGCTGTCATTTTCAATTTCTTTCCAAAGTTCTTTGTCTCCGGTGATGCCGGATTTAATGGGGTCATTTAAAGTATAAGGTGGATTGGAAAAACCGGTTTCAGCAAAAAAGGTACTCATGCGCTCTCTGGTCATTTCCATTTGCTGATCTTCTGTCTTTATTTTTTCAGGTTCAATAACGGATAATAAAGTTCTGCCATCACTGTGTCTGACAAAAAGAGTATCACCGGCATTGTTTATGATGGAAAAACAGACTTTGGCTTTTAAATAATTTTCACCACGAATTGTAATTATAAATTCATCTTTCTCTATAGTGGATGAAAAATGCCGCTGAATTGCCACCGTGTTTTGGATCTGTCGGGGCAGAGGAGTAATGACCTCCCCGGTTTCCTTATTGTTTTTTTCACTCAAAGCATCCGACTCCCCTTTGCCATTACAGGCACTGAGCAGAACAATTGCAAGGATGGAAAAAGCACTATTTCTAAGCGAAACCATAGGCTAAAAATAGTAAAAATCAAACAAAGTCGGGAGCAGCCTAGGGGATGGTTACCAAATCGTGCTACAGGACAAGGGCTGGGCCGGGATTGCACTTACTCGGGGCGCGACAGCGTTTAATCGATTATTTACCACGACTTTTCCAAACCCGTTGGCAATTGGTTTCAGGTAGATTATGTTTGTTCTGCCTAAAACACGCACCATGAAATCCCCCCTCTCCCTGATCGGTAAATCATCTTTCTCCATTTTATTGATCGCCCTTTTCGCGCTGATTGCCTGTAACCGCGATACCGTAAAGCAAATTCAGATCGATCCCGCATTCGGTCAGTACATTTCCGCTTATACTTCAGGAATTGTTTCCAACCAGTCTTCTGTGGTTATCCAGCTTGTTGCTGATTACCCCAACCCAAGCGATCCCCAAACTCCGGTTGCTGATGAGCTTTTTGAATTGAGTCCTTCAGTTCAGGGTAAGGCCTACTGGACCAACAACCGCACCATCGAATTCAAACCCGACCAGCCGTTGCAGCAGAATACGGAGTATGTGGTCACATTTCATTTAAGTAAGATCATGGAAGTTGAAAGTAAGTTGGGCGATTTTGTCTTTCAAATAAAAACCCGCGAACAATCAATAGAAGTGTACACCGAGGGATTGTCCACTTATGATCCCAATAACCTGAAACGTCAGAAGCTCGAAGGTCAGTTTGTACTTGCCGATTGGTCAGATACCGCCGCTATCCACAAATCATTACGTGCAAATCAGGATGGTAAAGACTTAAAAATTGATTGGATGCATGGTGAAGTAAACATTCATCGTTTTGTTGTACAAAATATTGCACGGAAAGAAAAAAGAAGTGCCATTCTTCTAACATGGAATGGGGAAGCTGTCGGTGCATCAGGCTCAGGTGAAAAAAAGATTGAAGTTCCTGCCTTGGGTGATTTTAAGATTACCGATGTGTATGTGAATCAAACACCCGAACAATTTATTGTGGTGCACTATTCCGATCCCCTCAAAGCCGATCAGAATTTTAATGGACTGGTTACCATTCAGGATTCCTACAATTTAAGTTTTGTTGTGGATGGACATAAACTCATGGTTTATCCGGGAAGACATTTAACCGGACCAAAACTATTGAGTGTTTATCGCGGAGTAAAAAATATAATGGGATACAGTTGCTCGGATGAAAAAACGGTGGAAGTTGAATTTGAAGAGCTGAAACCGCAAGTCCGTTTAGTAGGAGAAGGAAATATCATTCCAACAACCGACAAAGGAATGTTGTTCCCATTTGAAGCTGTAAATCTAAAAGCTGTTGACGTTAAAGTGACACGCATTTTTCAGAACAATATTGTTCAGTTTCTTCAAGTCAACAGTTTAGATGGATCCAGTCAACTTAAAAGAGTTGGAAGAGAAATTTTCAAAAAGCGGGTTGAACTTGATCCCGAAGGAAAATTGGATTTGGGTCAGTGGAACAGATTCTCTGTAGATATTGGCGCGCTTGTACGTTCAGAACCCGGTGCGATCTATCATATTTCTCTTGGTTTTAACCGGGCGTATTCGGTTTATTCCTGCGATAATCAGGATGCCACCGCCAATCAGTTGACGGAGTTGCCCGAAAGCGGGAAGGATAAAGAATGGACAGAAGATGGTTGGGGAAGTTTTGATTACGGTTATTACTACGAAGATTACGACGATGGAGATTACTATTACGACTACAATTATTCGGAACGTGAAAATCCATGTTCGGATTCCTATTTCTATGGTAAATCTGTAAGCAGAAATGTGTTGATCTCCGATATCGGAATCATTGCAAAGGCAGGAGGAGACAAATTTGTTAATGTGTTTGTAAGCGACCTGAAGAATACGCAACCAATGAGTGGAGCGAAAATTGATTTTTACGATTTTCAATCGCAACTGATAGGTTCTGCAACTGCCGATGCCAATGGTTATGCCGGAATTAAACTGGACACCAAACCATTTGTTATCATCGCTTCAAAATCAAATCAACGTGGTTATCTGCGTTTGCGCGATGGGGATGCATTATCGGTAAGTAAGTTTGATGTAGGCGGGGAAAGTGTACAGCGTGGAGTAAAAGGATTTATCTATGCCGAGCGCGGAGTATGGCGTCCGGGTGATTCCATTTACCTCTCCTTTATGATCGAAGATAAAGAAGCGGTACTACCAAAAAATCATCCGGTGAGTATGGAAATGGTTAATCCAAACGGAGTGGTTGTACAACGCATGGTGAAGACCGCAAACGTGAACGGATTGTACGATTTCAGAACAGCTACACAACAGGAAGATCCTACCGGATATTATACAGTAAATATCAATGTAGGAAATCGTAAATACAGCAAAACTTTACGTATTGAAACGGTGAAACCGAATCGCTTGAAAATTTATCTTGATTTCGGAACTGATCGACTAAGTTCATCGCAGGAAGCAGCTCCTGTAAAATTGAATTCCAAATGGCTGCATGGTGCACCTGCTAAAAATCTGGCCGCACGTGTGGAGGTTACTGTAAATTCAATTTCAACCGCTTTTAAAGGGTATACCGGATTTATCTTCGACGATCCAACACGTGAATTCCGTGCAGAAGAACAAGTGGTGTTCGATGGAGCACTTGATGAAAACGGAGATGCAAGTTTCGATCCTTCACTTAATATCGGAGATGCGGCACCCGGATTGTTACGTGCTCATTTTACATCACGTGTGTTTGAAGAAGGTGGCGACTTTTCCATCGATAGAAGTTCAGTCGAATATTCTCCCTATTCCAATTATGTCGGAATTCGCGTTCCCGAAGGAGACCAGTTTAACGGAACACTCGAAACCGATCGCGATCATATTGTTGATGTAGTAACAGTGGATGAAAAAGGAAAAGCCGTTTCGCGTCGTAACATTGAAGTTAAAGTGTACAGTATTCGCTGGAGGTATTGGTGGGATCATTACGAAGATGATTTGTCGAGTTATATCGCCAACAATTCCATTACTCCGGTACTCGATACACGGATCAATACTACAAACGGAAAAGGAAAATTCACGCTTCGGGTAAATCGCCCTTCATGGGGAAGATTCCTCGTACAAGTGAAAGATCCGGAAAGTGGTCACATTACCGGAAAAGTGGTATATATCGATTGGCCGTATTGGGCACGACAAAACCGTAAGGACAAGGAAAACGCAACGATGTTGAATTTTTCTACCGATAAAGAAACGTATGCAACCGGGGAAACAGTGAAAATTTCTTTCCCGAGTCCTGCAGGCGGACGCGCACTGATAAGTGTGGAATCTGGAATTCGTATGGTGAAGTACTTCTGGGTTGAAACCAAATCCGGCGAAACCAAATTCGAATTCAAAGCAACCGAAGAAATGGCGCCGAATTGTTATGTCAATATTTCATTGCTGCAACCGTATTCGGTAACCGAAAATGATTTGCCATTGCGTTTGTATGGAGTGTTGCCCATTAGTGTTGAGAATCCCGATTCTCACCTTAAGCCATCCATCTCCATGCCGGATGTTATTCGTCCGGAAACACAAACAACAATTACAGTGAAGGAAGATCAGGGTAAACCGATGACGTATACGCTTGCCATGGTGGATGAAGGTTTACTCGATCTCACTTCGTTTAAAACGCCTGATCCCTGGAAATTCTTTAATGCACGTGAAGCACTCGGTGTAAAAACCTGGGATTTGTATGATATGGTAATGGGATCGTTTGCAATGAAAATGGATAAACTGCTTGCAATCGGTGGAGATGGTGAGTCGACAGGAAAAAAAGGAGCGAAAGCAAACCGTTTCAAACCCATGGTTTATTTTTCCGGTCCGCATGCATTAAAACCCGGCGCTTCAGCAACACATAAAGTAGATATTCCGAATTATGTGGGATCTGTTCGTGTGATGGTTGTTTCAGGTCAGGATTTACGATATGGTCATGCCGAGAAAACAGTAGCTGTACGCAATCCGCTGATGGTGCTTGGAACATTGCCTCGTGTGCTTGGTCCGGGTGAAAAAGTTCAATTGCCCGTAAATGTCTTTGCAATGGAAAAACATGTTAAGGATGTTAGTGTGGAAGTTATTCCTAACGAATTTTTAAAACCTAAAAACGGAACAAAAAAATCAATTAAGTTCAGCAAGATCGGTGATGAGGTAGTGAATTTTGAATTCGATGTGGCTGAAAAAATTGGTGTGGCGAAAGTTAAGATCATTGCACGCAGCGGAAATGAAATTGCGCGTCACGAAATTGAATTGGATGTGCGAACTCCAAATCCTAAAGTGACAGATGTATCAGAAGCAATGGTTGAACCCGGTAAATCATGGAATCCAAATTTCTCCTTTAACGGAGTAGAAGGAACCAATAAGGTTACTGTTGAAGTTTCTTCCATTCCGACCATCGATCTCGGAAATCGTTTGAAGTACCTGATTTCCTACCCGCATGGTTGTATTGAACAAACAACATCTGCAGTATTTCCGCAATTGTATTTGAGTACATTAATGGATCTCGATAACAATTTTAAACGCGAGATCAGCAACAACATCAATGCTGCATTGCGAAGAATTCAATTGTTTCAAACTGCAGAAGGTGGCTTCAGTTACTGGCCCGGAGAATCGGTTGCAAGCGATTGGGGTTCGAATTATGCAGGACATTTCATGCTCGAAGCAGAATCCAAAGGTTATCGAATTCCCTCCTCGACAAAATCGGCGTGGATCAAATACCAGCAGAAACTGGCCCGTAACTGGAGGTTGGGGACACGTACCAATGAATATGGATATCAGCAATACGATGATCTTTCTCAGGCTTATCGTCTCTATACGTTAGCTCTTGCACGCCAGCCGGAAATGGGTGCGATGAACCGTTTGCGTGAAGCAAAAAATCTATCGAACGCTGCACGATGGAGATTGGCCGCTGCGTATCAACTTGCGGGACAAAGTGATGTTTGTGATCAGTTGTTAAGTACTGCCAGCACTACAATTCCCAAATACACGGAGCTATCTTATACCTACGGTAACGATGTGCGTGATAAAGCAATGATACTTGAGGTGATGTCGATGACCAAACAAAAAGCAAAAAGCGCAGCACTCATGAAGGAGGTGGCTTCAGCGCTTAATGAAAATTCCTGGATGAGTACACAAACAACTGCATATTGCTTATTGGGAATCAGCAAATTCATTGGATCTTCTCCGGTCGATAAAACAATGAAGTTTTCCTATTCTGTAAACGGAGGAGAACTCATCTCAAAAGCCACACAGCGTCCTCTTTTCAAGGCAGAGCACACGCCAAAACAGATGAATCGTTCCGGAAAACTGAGTTTGAAAAATACAGGTGATGGTACACTGTATATCAAATTAAGTGTAGAAGGAAATCCTGTTGCCGGTGATGAGTCTTCTGCTTCCAATCATATTGATGTGGAGGTGAATTATTATTCCATGAAAGGAAATAAACTGGATGTTTCAAGATTGGAACAGGGAACGGATTTCATCGCTGAGGTTACTGTTTCCAATTCGGGAACCCGTGGTTATCTCGCAGAAATGGCATTGACCCAAATCTTCCCCGGTGGTTGGGAAATTCACAATACACGAATGGATGAATTTCAATCCGCCATCCAAAGTGATGTGCCTACTTACCAGGATATTCGCGACGACAGAGTGTACACGTATTATTCCATTGGTTCGGGTAGAACAAAAGTTTTCAGGTTTAAGTTGAATGCAGCTTATCTCGGAAGATTTTATCTGCCAACAATATCTACAGAAGCGATGTACGATAATACCGTTAGCGCACGTAAACCCGGTAAATGGGTAGAGGTGGTAAAACAAGGAACAGAAGAAGTTTCTTCAAATTAATACATCCAATATTTTGGAAAGGAGTCATCACTGCGATGACTCCTTTTTTTTATCTTGGATGAAATTAATTCCGGAAAAATGTTTCAACGATTAGTAATTCTTGCAGTAGTAGTACTTGGCACACTGTTTTCTGTTGGTGCAACGGAGTTGAGAATATCCGGAAGGGTCATTCAAAAACCGGAGAACAAGGGTTTGGCCGGTGTAAAGATTACGCTGTTGGATGCCGATAATAAAATGCTTCAGGAAATGATGAGTGCCGATAGCGGTAAGTTTAAGCTGGAACCATTGGTACTGAATAAAGTTTATCAATTGCGATTTGAAAAGCGCGATTTTTTAAGTCGTTTTATTGAGATTGATTTGAGTGATATTCCAATTAGTAAAGTGTATGAAGATGGTTGGGAAATGCCAATCGAAATGGGATTAATAAAAATGGAAAAAGGGAAGGATTATTCTCCTTTGGTTAATCTTTCAAGCGGAAAATTGATGTATGTAGAGGAACTCGAGGATCTGGATTACGATATGGTAATTACAGAACACTATAAGAAAAAAGAGTTGGAAATTGCTGAGAGTCTTATTCCTGAACCGGATCCTGAACTTGGACAGATTCAGGAACGCACTTCCAACTTTACCCTTGAATACATTTTTGGTGGAATTCTGGTAGTTGCTCTTCTCCTTCTCCGGTTTGTTTATTCGCCGGGAAAAAGGAATAAGTAGTTCTGAATTTATTTCAAAAATTCAAAATCGATACTTAAATTCCATTTACAAAAAACACCATCAACGCTGTATCCATTTCAATACATGAACTTTTGTTTTCATGCCATATCTGGCCTTAAACATTAGCTTCTTGGGTTGGTTGTCGCGAATTACAGTTACGATCACTTCCTGATCCGGATCTACAGGATCTCCATTTGGTTTTTTAAGGGCCTTCAAAAATTCAAGAACATCCACTTTGTCGCCCGGACGAAAACCAACAAATTCTCCGGATCCAACCTGAGTAATTGTTTTTTCCAATCCTCCTTTCGAATCGCTGGTGCGGATTTCATTGTCGTAAGGTGATAAAGGATTCAACAATGAATTTTCGCGAAGGGTATCGTAATAAACTACCTTCATCCCAATCAACTGATCATTGGGTTTCCATTGGTTTTTACCTTCAACGTAAAGTGTGAAATAATTTTTCAAATCAGGATGAACTTCTGCAACAAATTCGTCAATGAACGATTCCTCATCAAAGGATTTTTCAGCTCCGTACCGGTTTACCAGCGTAAGAATTACATCTATCAATTCTTTTTTGCCATCTGTCAGTCGCTGTATTTCGGCATCCAGTAACATTCCCATTGCTGCACCACGCTGGTAGACTTGTCCGTAATGTTTTTCGTATTTCGGTTGAAGTACATTTGCACTCATCTCGGTGAACGACATTTCCTGAATGGGGAAACTTACACCGGATGAAAATTTCAGACTCATTTCCTTTAAGAATTGATCCGGTGTATAAACTCCACCTTTGTATTTTACCAGATGGGCAAAGTATTCAGTTATTCCTTCATACAACCAAAGGTGCTTACTCATTACAGGATTGGTATAGTTAAAGTTTCCAATATGCTGTGAATGCAATCCTAACGGAGTAACAATATGCATGAATTCGTGAATGGCTGCACCGGTTAATTGTCCTTCCAGCGAAAGATCTTCAATGTCCAGACCAGGACCAAAATCGCCCAGATAATAGGTGGAAGAATTCCCATGCTCCAGTGCACCCAGTCCGAGGTTGCCGAATTTTTTTGCGAGTTTAATTCGCTTTCCCAATCCAATCTTACCGGTAAAGGCTTGTCCAATTTCACGCAGATCATCTACGAAAATGATGAAGGTGTAGCTGTCAACAGGCAACTCCGGAAGAAATGCTGCAATAGCTTCCATGTCACGCTTAAGTGCATTGTAAAATTGTTTTGCTCTGCGCTGGCCTTGAACATCGTAAACCGAAATGGTGACTTTCGTTTTGTTTACAAAAAACTGCGCCGTGTCGGCCGGACTGAACATCATCGGACAATCGATCAGCTGATGATAATTGCGTGCCTTTAAAGTGATTTGTTGTAAATTATCTGTGGTTCGCGGGAGTGAAGTAGCCCCATACAGATCGGCTGGTTTTTTAATGTCGACAATCAATGTTTCGTTTTCTTTTCCTTCTTCAAAACCAAAAATCCCACCGTTATTAAAAAAGAATAATTTTCCTTCCATAAAATTGGTAGATGCAGGCTCAAAAATTTTATTCTTTTTTACCTGTTTGTCCATTGCATCTTCCACAGAATAAACAATACTGCTTAATTGTTGTGCATTGCTTACCACCCATGTGTTGTTTCCGGCTTTTTTAGCAGGTAGTTTTTTTCCGTTCGCATCAGTCGCCGTGAGTGTTGTAACATACAGGCCATAATCCTGCGTGGCATAGGTGCCGGGAACAGTTGCAGGAAATGAAAAGCGCAGAATATCTGTACTTGGTTTTTTAGAAGGAGTATATTTTACAGTGATCTGATCTTTGGATACAGCGGTAAGATCGATCTCGTATTTGTTTTGTCCAAAAAGTGATTGAACAAAAAGGAATGTTCCGAATAATAATGAATAACGCATGGTTATGGATTTCAGGTAAGATTCAATGTTTAGGCAAATCTACTGCTCAACCCGCAAAAAGGTTTTAAGCACAACATAAGCGGTAAAATGCAATTGTAAGTGGTTGTTTTCCGGTAATTGTTTCGTTTAACAATCCTCAGCGGTTGTTGAAATACATTACCAGCATCACAATTCCTGCAATAACAGCGAGGATAGCCAAAATGAAGAAAACAATCTTCATGGTGCTGTACGGACGCTCACCCTGAACTTCTCCGGTTCGGCCATTAACAAGAAAGCGGTAGGTCTTACCACTATACTGAAATGCACTGATGTAAATGGGAAGAAGAATATGTTTAAAGGTGATGTCAGAATGCGTGGTGTTGAGTGTAATGATGCGTTGTGCATTCCCGCCAATGTGTTTTTCCACATCGCGGCGAATCACTTTGTCCATTTTGTTTTTTGCATCATCGTATCCTTTAATCAGATCCACACAATAACTTTCTGCACGGAAACCGGATAGGAATTTTTCATCGAAGGGAACAAGATTATTCAAATCCCATGGCTCCAGTTCTTCTGCATAGCTTTTTGGTAGCGATGTTGATCCTATCACCAGCACATCGTCAAAATCACGATCAACCCAACCTGAGCAGGGATACCAGTCGGTAACCGTTCTGGTTTTGGTAACCGTTTTTCCATTTTCAAAACTGGTATAACTTTCCGTGCGATGAATCCCTTTCATTCCGGTGTACTGACTCGCAGTTGCAGCGTCGTAGGTCCAGTAGGGAATATATACTCCTGCAAGTTTTTCTGAATGACGCAGGTATTGTTTTAGATCGTTTGGAGCAAACCATCTGCTGCTCACCCATTTTTTGAATTCTTCGAATGCTTTGTTCTTGTCAACTCCAAATGGAAGTAAACTTTTCGGTTTGATCAGTTTTGTACTTCCTTCTTTAATGGTAAGGTGACTGCCGCAAAATGCACAGGAATCGGATACAATTTTCGGGTCGAAAGAAGTTGTTGCTCCGCAGGCATCGCAATGGATGGTTGGAATGGTTTGTGTTGCAGATTCATTCTGCATGAAATCGTGCACAAACTTTTCAAAATCCATTTCCTCAACCGGCTCATGTTTAACCTCAAATGCATTTTCTGTTCCGCAATACTGGCAATTCAATGCCGTAGTACCGGGAGCATAGTGGAGAATGGCACCACATTCTTTGCATTTGGTTTCTTTTTGATCGGCACGGTCAACGAGAACTTCTTCCATTGGAAAAGCTGTTTAATTCAAAACTAAAATGAAAAGTCAATCCCTAAAATCAAGGCATTGGTGGCGGCGGTGGCGGCGGTGGAACAGCACCGAAAATGCTGCTTAATTCAGGTACTGTACCTGCAGCAAGCCATCCAGCCATTCCTTCTTTCCACACCATCGACTCGCGAGTAAGCTGACCTCCCTGTACCATTTGTTGCAATTGTTGCATTTCGTAGGGACCGTATTGTTGTCCGTTTGCAGCAACAAAAAACTTAACCTGGCCGGGTAGTGGTGGTGGAACAGCTCCTCCTCCGCGGTTTTGCTGATTGGCGTTGTTCTGCTGGTTCATCATGGTTTGCCCGAAAGCAAATCCCATTCCAGCACCCATCATACTTCCCATATCTCCGCTGTTCGGATTATTTGCAGCCGCTTCCATTGCATTACCTGCCTGGAATTGCTGGAACTTATTCATATCAGAAAATGCATTGATAGCATCTGCCTTCGCCTGGTTCTCCACGCGGATCTCAAACGCTTTCAGTTCTGCAGCCGACATCCGCTCTAAACGTGCTTTCGTATCGGCATCGAATTCGTGACTTTCTACAGTGAACAGGTTCAGCATCATTCCCATCTTGGCGAATTCTGCGTTCATCCTTTCGGTAACCTTTTCATTAACCTCGTCACTTCCGAATTTCGGAAGCAGACTGGTATCACTGTTTATAACTCTTGTAAGGAAGGAAACTGCTCTTGTACGCAAACGGTCAACAATCTCTTCCTTGGTGAAATGATCGTCGGTACCCATTACTTCACGAATGAAAAGTTTTGGGTCGACCACTTTCGCTTCCATAGAACCAAACGCTTTAAGCTGTGTGTTTCTGAAAAGCGGAGACGACATATCATTAATGGTCATAGCTCCTTTGGTTCCCCAGCGTAAATCGGAAATGACTTTCGTATTTACGAAAATTACTTCTGCCTTAAATGGAGAATTAAAACCGTATTTCCATCCTTTAAGTGTAGAAAGAATGGGCATGTTCTGTGTTTCCAGGGTGTAGGTGCCCGGTTGGAAAACATCCGCAAATTCACCCTCGTTCTGAAAAACTGCAACCTGCGATTCGCGCACAATCAGCTTTGCACCGTTCTTGATCTCATTTCCCTGCCGCTCAAAACGGAAGGCGATTGAGTTGTCTGAAGTATCGAGCCACTCGATAATATCTATCAGTTGACCCTTAATTTTATCCCATAATCCCATGGCGAAAATGATTTTTTGATGAAAATAGTAATAATATTGAAACCTGAAATAGATAATAGGATGAAGGAATTTAGCTTGTTAAGAAGTTTTTTACTGATTGCTCTCAGCTTGGTCCTAACGGTGGCGTTGGCACAGGAGGATGAGGAGCAGTCGTCGGGTTCGCTCATGGCCGGGAAATTTTACTTCGGAATCAATGCCGGAGGGTATCTTGCCAATAAACACACCTCAAACTATTACGCGGGTTACAACGATTTTACCATTCCCGAGTTAATTGCCATCCCTCAGATCTATAGCCAGATCTATACCATTCTGCAAAGCAATTTCAGGATGGGCGAATTTCCTGCTAATCCCAGATACAGAACAGGTATCAATCTGGGACTAAACCTGGGCTACTATCTCGATGAGAGCATGGCACTCTACAGTAATATTGATATTGTACGGCTAAAGTTTCAGGAGGTATTCACTCTTGAGGCCGACAACCCTGCTAATCCTTCAGGTGATCCTATCGTTTATCCTCAGTCCATAATTGGTGAGGAAAACCGGATGATCATCGATCTTGGATTACACTTCGATTTCGGCGATCCCGGCAAACCCGGTGGTTATTTCGAGATTTTCGGATCCTTTAACGCAACCAGGGCCCGGAAGAATGAGGTCATCATTGAAAACAACCTCAAATATTCGCTTTTGTCGCAACCGAATGTCTACAACCGGGTCAACCTGGGTGGAGTGGGCTACGGACTGGGTATTGGCACCGGGGTTCGTGTAAAATTCAACCGTCAGTACACTTTCGACCTTGGCGCAACGGCTGCTTTTCAGAAAATAGCGCTTTGGGACGACCGCAGGCTCAAGCTAAACCCGCTGATTTATGTACGTCTGCTTTGGTTATGATTTGTTTAACCATCAATTGTTAATAGTTTAGCACATAATTCCTTCGAAAATTGCAGTTCAATGGTAAATTTGACAGAAATCCAGGTGCTGAAACGTCTGATGGTTCTAAAAAGAGGTTGAAACTCAATTTTTTACCGATGATTGTTGCTTATCCGGATTTTTGTTAACTTGCAAGCTAATCACGTAACCCTCTGTTAATCCGCTACACCGCTGATGAGTTCTAGCTCGAATAAGGTACAGGAAATCTGCAACTCGCGGTATCAGGAGATTTATGGGAACTACAATAGTAAGTCCCAGAAGAAAATCCTGGTATCACATTTTGGTGATTTCACGCAGGATCTTGTGAATTCCATTTCTAATGGAGTAGAAGAGGGTATGCTCGAAGCCGGCGATAAAAAAGGTACTGTAAAACGTATGTTTTCTATTCTGGTAGAAGGTCTTCAGAACGTAAGATTACACGGTGAAAAAGATGAAGATGGTCAGCAGCATTCATTCCTCGTTATTGCTGTGGATGAAAGCGAATACCTGGTAACATTTGGTAACCTGTTGCTCAATTCCAACCGTGCAATCATGGACGAACGTCTGAAGCAGATCAACGGTTATGACGAGGCACAGGTGAAGGCATTGTACATGGAAGTCCTTACCAACGGAATCATCTCCACAAAGGGTGGTGCCGGTCTTGGTTTTATTACCATGGCTATGAAATCGAAGAACAAACTCAATTATACTTTCGAAGAGGTCAATGATAAATTGTGCTGCTTTACTTGTGAAGTAAAAGTGGACAGGAACGGAGGTTAACATGAAAGCCTTTATCAGCGATCCAACCAAGAATACTCCTGAGATCCGCTTCGACCCCTCTTCAGCGAGGTTTACCATACGCGGAAAATCTTACCCCGAAAATTCACGTCAGTTTTACGCTCCGGTTCTTCAATGGATCAGGATGAATCGTTTTCCTGCCTCCTCCGTACTCGAGCTTGAATTTGATTATATCTCTTCGTCTTCAGTAATTGCCATCCTTGAGATGCTTAAAATGATTGAAGAAACCGATAAGTCAGTTAAGGTAATCTGGACGTATGAAGCCGGTGATGATGACCTGATGAACGTGGGGATGAATTACAAAAAGTTGTGCGGACTCGAGTTTGAATTTAACGAGCTTACAGAATAAAATTTCTGCTTTTTGCTATTCAGCAACGGATGTGAACCACTTTTTTTGTTTCGAAAAATTCATCCTCAAATACACTACTGAGTTCAAGGATCTCGTATTGTGTTTTCACTGCTTTTAGTTCTTCCGAAAGATCTCCGCCTTTTAAATAAAGAATGCCATTAGGCAAAGCATTGAATTGTTCTTTTTCAAATTTTCCTTTTACCCAGGGAAGAAATTCTTCAAAGCTTGTTACAGCTCTGCTTACTACAAAATGAAATTTACCGTTTACCTGTTCTGCACGCTTGTGCTCAGCAGTCAGGTTTTTTAATCCGATCGCTGCGCTGACTTCCTGTACAACTTTTATTTTTTTTCCAATGGAATCGACCAGATGAAAACGTGATTCAGGAAATAAAATGGCTAGTGGTAATCCCGGAAACCCACCTCCGGTACCTACATCTAAAATGCGTGTACCGGGTTGGAAACGAATCATTTTTGCTATGCCAAGCGAATGCAAAACATGGCGCACATAAAAATGTTCCATGTCCTTACGGGAAATGACATTGATCCTGGCATTCCATTCGGAATAAAGAGGAAAGAGCAGGTTGAATTGCTCTTCCTGCTCCTTACTGATGTCGGGGAAATGAGAACGGATCAACGATGCGTTCATTTTACAAGTTTCTTGTAACGGAATTTTTTCTCCAAAGTATCACCCAAACGTTTACGCTTGTTCTCTTCATATTCGGTAAACGAACCTTCAAAGGAATACACGCTTGCATCACCCTCAAATGCGAGGATATGCGTACACACACGGTCGAGGAACCAACGGTCGTGAGAAATGATTACTGCACATCCCGCATAGTTTTCCAACGCTTCTTCCAAGGAACGAATCGTGTTCACATCTAGATCGTTTGTGGGTTCATCGAGCAGCAATACGTTCGAACCGGATTTTAATGTCATGGCAAGATGCAATCGGTTGCGTTCTCCACCGGATAACACTCCGCACTTTTTGTTCTGATCGGTACCGTTAAAATTGAAACGGGATACAAACGCACGTGCATTGATCATCTTGCCACCAAGATCTACATTTTCATTACCGCCGGAAATCACTTCAAATACGGTTTTGTTCGGATCAATCTCTTTGTGCGACTGATCCACATATGCGATCTGTACCGTTTCTCCAATGGTAATTGTACCACTGTCCGGTTTTTCTTCGCCCATGATCATCCGGAAAATGGTGGTTTTACCAGCACCGTTAGGACCAATAATCCCAACGATTCCGGCAGGAGGAAGTTTGAAATTCAGATCTTCATAAAGTAATCTGTCGCCAAATCCCTTAGCAACATGTTCAAAGGTGATGACTTCATTGCCAAGACGTGGTCCGGGTGGAATATAGAGTTCGAGCTTGGCTTCTTTTTCCTTGCTGTCCTCACTGAGCATCTTCTCGTAATTCTGTAAACGCGCCTTTTGTTTCGCCTGTCTTCCTTTTGCTCCCTGACGTACCCAGTCAAGCTCTCGTTCGAGAACTTTCTGACGTTTACTTTCCGATTTTTCTTCTTCTTCAAGACGCTTCTTCTTTTGTTCCAGCCATGAAGTGTAATTTCCTTTCCAGGGAATTCCTTCTCCACGATCAAGTTCAAGAATCCATCCTGCTACATTGTCGAGGAAGTAACGGTCGTGCGTAATCGCAATAACAGTTCCGGGATATTGTTGCAAATGCTGCTCCAACCATAATACCGATTCAGCATCGAGGTGGTTAGTAGGTTCATCAAGTAAGAGTACGTCCGGCTGCTGCAATAATAAGCGACACAATGCAACTCGTCGGCGTTCTCCTCCTGATAATACTTTGATCGAAGTATCTCCGTCCGGACATTGCAATGCATCCATTGCTCTTGCCAGTTTAACATCGATGTTCCAGGCATCAACAGCATCCAGTTTTTCCTGGACTTCTGCCTGACGGTTCATCAATTTTTCCATTTTATCCGGATTATCCAGATATTCTGATTCGCCGAATTTGTTGTTGATTTCTTCAAATTCATTGAGGAGATCCATAGTGCTTTGCACACCTTCCTGCACAATTTCCTTTACTGTTTTGTTTTCATCCAGTTCAGGCTCCTGAGCAAGGTGACCAACCGTATAACCGGGAGAAAAAACAACATCACCCTGATACGATTTATCCAAACCGGCAATGATGCGTAACACAGTAGATTTACCTGAACCGTTGGCTCCGATAATTCCAATTTTCGCTCCGTAGAAAAAGGAGAGGTAAATGTCTTTTAGAATATGCTTACCCTGTGGTGTGGTCTTGTTGACCTTTACCATGGAAAAAATGACTTTGCGGTCGTCTGACATAATAGATTCAATTTGAACCGCAAAGATAATTGAATAATGGCCAATTGCTGAAAAGAAAGCAGTTTTTGCCCGTCAAACAGGAATAAGCAGGTAACACATTATCCCTTAAACACCAATTGAATTCAGCGGGAAGTGAAATACTTAATTCGGATTCAGATCGATGATTCCTCCGGTAAGGCGTAACAACTCAGTATGAGATCCCAATAGGGTATTGGCGGCATCCAGTCTTTGCATGGCAGCATTGAAAAACTGTAACTGTACATCCCGGTAATTGAAGGATGAAATGGTACCCTGATCAAAACGTTCCTGAGCAAGTCGTAAATTGAATTCAGCAGAGCGATAACTCTCAGTGCTCAGATTCATAATCACCTGTCGGGCCACGTAGGTTTCGTAGGCATTTCTTAGCTGACTTGTCAATGTAAAAACTTGTTCGTCGAGTGAGGTCTGTTGAATTTTTTCCTGGATTCTGGAGTTTTCGATGGCACGACGGGTTTTTCCACCGTTGAACAGATTGAAGTTCACAACAAAATTGGCATAGTAATTCAAATTTGAACCATTCGATTCGAACATCGATGTTTGGAAATGGCTGAATGAATTAGCGGTCCCCATTTGTAAACTGACTACCGGATACAATGCGCTTCTTGCAAGATCGGTTTGCGTGCGTTGCAATTCGAGATTGATGTACTGATTTAGAATAGTGGTGTTGTTACGCAACATTCTTCGTTTGAGCGTGTCAAAATCGTAACGGTCGGTTCTTACTTCCAGAAAGTCGGTGAGATCGTAAAATGTTTCTACATCCTGGTTCATCAACAGGTTGAGGTTGCGTATGGAATTACGGTAGGCCAGTTCCTGAAGGAGAAAAGAAGTGGAATCGCTGAGGTATGCGTTTTTAATTTGGAGCAGATCGAAAGTTCCGCTTACACCCAAATCCTTTTTGCGTTCCATGTGTTCGTACTTCTCGCGCGAAAGTTTAATGAGTTTTCTGAGCACATCCAGCTTTTCTTTTTGCAGCACAGCATTGTAATAACCGAGAATTACACTTTGTACGGTGTTTTCTACTACAAGAATGGCATTTCCTTCGCTTTGAGCCTGCAGTTGTTCCAAACGTTCTTTCGTGAACTGAACCCGAAACCCGCCAAACAACATCCAGTTGGCAGAAAGTGTTCCGTTCACAGAATTGGTAATGATCTTATCGCGGATAAAAGCAGTAGGGTTATTGCTTTGGTCGAGTATGTTGTTGTTTTGTGTGATCTGCAGATCGACCGATGGCCACCTTCCGGCTTCTCCCCAGTTATTGTTGTTTTTGGCAATGGAAATCTGGTCGCGCGCAATTTCTACCTTGTAGTTTTTTTCAAGGGCAATACGGATCGCGTCCGATAACGACAATTTCTGCTGCGCTGTAGCGAATAGCGGCAGAAAAATAAACGACAGCTTAAATATCCTTTGCATTGACGATATCATTTGCAAGTTGAGTTTCAAGTTTGTTTTTGCGCAGGACAGGCTCAACACTTTCTGCTTTTGGGAAAGTGTCGGAATGAAATTTAAAAATCCAGCGTAAGGTTTTTTCATATCCCAGATAGAGGAAAGCACCAACCGGAAAAATGAAAAGAATATGATAACCCGTTGGCAGTGCAATGAGCACAAGATTTAAAATAATAGCAGCATGAATAGCCAGCAGGCGGTGAGCAGTTTCCGGCTTCCAAATAAAGAAGGGAAGCAGAATTAGTGTTTGAATTATTATGGCACCCATTATTATTCCTGCCGACATTTTTACTGATCCTGTAAGATGAGGTGAGAATACAATTGCAATATTCAGGGCGAGCGTAATAATAAGGAAAAGCATTGCAAAAACGAGTGGGGTATTTCCCTTGAACCAATATAAAATACGACGGACATCATTCCAGAATATAATCACGCTGGGGAAGAAGAGAATGGTAAGCATTGTTCCCCACAACAATCCGTGTGCAACAGAAATCGCCATCGGAATAAGAAATTGCGCCTGGAAACTATCTTCCAGAATTAACGGATACAAGCCAACAACAGTGGTAAGCGATGTAAGCAATACTGCTCGGAAACGTGATCTTCCGGCTTCGTAGGCGGCATCTTTCACACTCATTCCATTTTTGATATAACGGTTGTAAGTATCCACCATCACCACCGCATCATTCACCAGAATTCCAATCAGTGCAATGATTCCCCAGAAACTAAATAGAGAGACAGGTTTTCCTTCCAGACCGTGACCAAGAAATGCACAAAAAATTCCTGCAGGTATTGCTGTAAGTACTAAGAAAGCCTGCATAGCAGAACCAAAATTCAGAGCGAGAATTAGAATTACAAGCAAAACGGTTAAAACCAAAACTGTCATTAATGGTCCCTGCGTTTCTCGTGCTCTTTCAGCCTGTCCCAGGAAGTTTGTTTCAACATTGGGAAATTGTGCATTGAGTGGTTGAATAACTTTTGATGTTACGAGTTCAATCGCATCACCTACCGGTGCATTTGCATTTACAAGATCGGCTTCAACAGTAATTTCTTTTTTACCGTTGTAGTGACGAATACCAACTTCACCCCTTTGTATCGAGAAATTTACAAGCTCCCTTAATGGGTAGGTTTCTCCGGTAAGTGTTTTAATCCGCATTTCTTCGATCTGACCGAGATACTGACGATCTTCTCTTGGATAACGAACCCAAACACGCACTTCATCTTCTCCAATTATTAATCGTTGCGCTTCTTCACCAAAGAATCCCTGACGAATTTGTCGTGCAATTTCAGAACGACTTAATCCAAGCAAATACGCTTTCGGCAATAAATCGATATGAATTTCCTGAGAGCCGAGCGGACTGTTGTCGTTTACATCTTTAAGTGGACCCAGTTTGATGAATTTATCTTTAACGAATTCTTTCGCTTTGAGCAGCTCATCCTGATTTTTGGAAGACAACATTAACGCGACAGGTTTTCCAAACCGGCCTTCGCCCCCAATGGTGAATTTTTCAGGGCTGGTAATCGGACCAATCTTTTTGCGGATCAATTCTGCAATGGTAAAACTTTCAATGTCTTTTCCTTCAATGTCAATCTGTATTCGAAGATTACCTGCGTGTGCCCCGGTTTCATCAAGGAATTCGGCCATACCAACGGATAGGGTAGTGGCAGTAATGATCGGTTCTCCGTAGTGTTTTTCCAACGAATCGCGGACTTCATAAACTTTTTCCTGACAGTATTCAAGGAATTCTTCCGTCTGATCTTCCCGTTCTCCGGGTTTAAAGGCAACTGAAACAGTAATGTCATCAAACTGAATGTTGGGGAAAAAGGTGAACTTGATGATCTCTGATTTAAAGAGGAAAATAATAGTTGAGATAAAAATGACCGGAATAAAAATTGCAGCACGGTGTTTACTCATTATTCTTCCCAGCAACCATGCATACCCATCCCGCAATGCATCGATCCATTTGTTAATTCTGCTTCGGATCTTCTGGTAAAAACCCCACTTCACTGGTTTTAACATGCTGTCGTGACCAAGGTGTTGCGGGAGTGTAAGAATAGCTTCGAAAAGAGAAAATAAAAGACAAGCCACAACAGCAAATGCCATCTCGCGCATCATTTCGAACTGACCGCCAACATACATTAAAAGTGAGAATGCAACAACAGTAGTAAGTACAGAAGCAATTACCGATTTAAACACTTCTGCAGTTCCGTCAAGTGCAGCCAGCATGGGTGATTTACCACGTTCGTAGTGCGCAAAAATATTTTCTGCAATTACAATTCCATCATCAACAAGAATTCCGATTACAATGATCATTCCAAATAGGGAGATCATGTTGATGGTCATTCCGTATAGGTAACCTGCAATGAACAAACCCAGAAATGAAATGGGAATTCCAATTGCAACCCAAAATGAAAGCCGCAAACTCAGGAAAAACCCAAGGCAAATCATTACCAAAAAGAAACCGATAATTCCATTATTGGTAAGCAGATCAATTCGCTCCTGCAACATATCTGCAAACTGGAAAATGATGCGGAGTTCAAAATCCTCATTTTCCTCGTTGAACTTATCGGTATAATCGGTAATGAATTTGGCAATTGCACCCAGATCTTCTTCGGGAAGTTTCGATACGATTACGTTGATATTTCGTTTTCCGTCGATATAGGATTTGTAGGGACGATCAGCAAATTGATAGTTAACGGTTGCAATATCACTCAGTCGAATAATCTCACCACCGGGTGTTGCGCGGATTACAATTTTACCGATTTCATCAGCCAATGTCTCACGGGCACGCATACGTATGATGTATTCTTCTTCTTCTGTTTTGATTGTACCACCCGTGAGATCCAGATTGTTTGTACGAACAGCAGAAGTGAGCTGATCAAAGCGTAATCCGTATTCCAGTAATTTACTTTCTTTTACTTCAATGGAAATTTCAACTTCAGGATAACCAACAACTCTTATTTGTGAAATTGATTTCTCAGCTAAAAAATCATTTTTGATTTGTTCCGATTTCGCTTTCAGTTTCCACAAATCATCCGGACCTGTGAGGGATAAAAAGGCAGCGGTTCCACCCATGCTTCCTACCTTTAGTTTGCGAATGATTGGTTTTTCTGCACCTACCGGAAACGAGTTAATACTGTTTACAGTGTTCTCAACATCCGTAAGCAGATCGTCCATGTCTGTATCTTCAAAGGCTTCAATTTTTAAACTGGCACGGTTCTCTTCGCTCGATGAGGTGATTTTCTTAATACCGCTGAGTCCTTCCAGTGCCTGTTCAATTTTAATGGTAACGCCATCTTCCATCTCCACAGGTGATGCACCCGGATAGGCTACGTCGATAGTGATGACACGCGGAGGCATCTCCGGAAAAAAGGAACGCCGCATGTTGCTCAATGCGAGTAAACCAAATACGATGGTCAGGAAAATAAATGCATTTCCCCATATCGGATTGGTTATGAAAAATGAAATGAGCCTTCTCATTGTTTAACAATAGGAGTTACACGCATACTGTCCGAAACATTGGTAAGCGGTTCTGCCACCAATAATGTTCCGTTTGGAATTCCACTTACTATTACCGATTCCCGGGTTACAAAAGCAATCTGTAGCTGACGTTTGAGCAATACAGAATCCTTCACTTCAAAGCAATGATTGTCTTCAAACAAAGCGCGTCGGGGAATACTGATTGTTCCAGGGATTTTTCCTGCGTGGATGTAACCTGTAAGATACATGCCGGTGTAAAGGGCATCGCCGTTTTGTTTGTTGATACGGATATACACCGGTACCGATTGAGTATTCGCATTTACAAACTCTCCGATGCGGATCACAGTTCCTTTAAATTCTCCCGGACCGGATGTTGCCTTTAATTGAACTTCTGCACCCATTTTCACCCAGCCAATATTTTTTACATCAATTGGTAATTCAATTTCAAGATCACTTCCTTTTATAATGGATAATAATCGTGTCCCGGGATTTACAACAGATCCGGGTTCGGCAAAAACATCTGTTATGGTTCCATCGAAGGGTGCGATGATGCTGTATTTCCGTATGCGCTCTTCTTCTGCGCGAATAGTATAGTATTCACCGAATATGTTTTTAGATGCCAGAAACGACTTTTCTCTTCCTGTTTTTGGTTGAGGCAATTCGGGTAATGGTTTTTCTGCATCAAGCTGATCAAAAAAGTTTTTCCAATCCGGGTAAACATCCGAAAAATCAAGACGGATATCCGGTAATGCGTTCGCAAGGATGTTCATGTAATTCGATTTTCTTGCCTGTAATGCAAGTCGTGCATCCTGATCGCGTACCTGAAACAATTGTTCTCCCTGACGAACAGTTGTGCCGGGCTTTAATATTTTTCCGGGCAATAACAATCCCTGAACTTCGGATGATACATCAATTCGCCGACTCGATGAAATTCTTCCTTGTCCTTCAATAAGAACTTCGGTACTGTCTGCCTTGCTCGAAATAACATCGACGTATCGTGTACCTGCGTCTTTTGGTTTTTCTCCGGAAAGGGAAAAAATGTCTTTGTTCTTTATTAATGTCCAGGTCATGAAGGCCAGCATACTCAGGAATCCGGCCAGGACAAGATGTCGGGTTTTCATCTTTTGGGTTTTGGTGAAGCAAATGTAGGAGGACTTTTTACAGTGCTGTGCATAAGTTGAAGGGAGGTTAAAGAATAGGATGAAAGGAGCCGGGGTTAAATTCAGCGTTTCCAGTAGGTTAATAACTTTGTTGAAAATGCCCAGGTCCTGTTAAAAAACCCAGAGCTCAGTCCGGTTATTTTTGTTGAATAGGATTTAGTCAAACCTTTCAAAAAGCTAATGATCTCACTGTTAACACGCTTTTCCCGCAGAAAGATCACCGAGGATACCCTCGCTACGGCTTTTGTCTCCAATCTTCTGGAGGTTGTTGAAAAGGCATTCCCCGATGTTGCAGGGCTAATCAATGAGGATCCTGACTTTCCAAAGTCACCGGGCATTGAACTGTCTGATGATGAACAGTTTCTGATGATCGTTTTGGTGGGGAATATTCGGTTGCTTTCCGAGAGTTTTGATCCGGAAATGGAGGACACACTTAAGGACAGTATATTTGATAAGTGTGCCTATTCGATGGGCATGGATAGAAATGAATTTATTGCTATCTATAAGGAATACAGCGACTTCCTTTCCAGAGTGAATCATCCTTCCAAGAATATTCTGTACAGTATGGCCCGTGGGGTCTTTTACAAATACAATCTGAACCACTACCAGGCAGATTATTTCCGCACACTCAATACTCCTAATCCAATCTTCCTCAAGCGTATGAATGAGGTGATGAATTATTTTATTTGGGATTGGCAGGCCTTTTTTGAGAAGTATAAGGTTGTGCTTTGAAAGAGACATATACCTCATTTTTCATTTACGTTTAAGTCTTTTGTTATTTTTGCAGCGGTTTGAATAATCTAAATCGGTATAAAATATTCTCAACACTCAGGCAATTATTGTTTGTTGTGCAGTTTGCCTATATCCTATCTTCTATATTTATTTCGGATTTTAATAACGCCGAAGCATTCATAGAAGAAATTACTACTGAAGAGACTAATTCCGGAAATGATCCATGTGCAGATTGCTTTACAGAAAGTGAAGATGCATCTGATTTGAAATTATTTCTCAAGGATGGTCAATCGTTTATCTCTGTAAAAAGGGAAGGGGCACAGGCTACCCATTCGATCTTATCGCTTAGAAAAGGTAAAGGTTATCCTGACTCGCTTTTTTCTCCTCCTGATTTTTGTTGATTAGTGCATCCTGCATTTTAATCCGGTCCCTGTATTTCAGGGGGAATAAATTACATTTTTATCACACCATGAAAGCATTACAATTTTTCGTTTTATCGGCAATTCTTTTTTCTTGTTCAAACCAGGAAGAAGTGAAGGATACGGAAACTTTTTCTGTAACATCACCAATAGTATTAGATACTTCATTGGCTACCTCGTACGTTGGAGAGGTTACTGCAATTCAGAATGTAGAGATCAGGTCGAGAGTAAACGGGTATATTTCAGCCAATCACATTGATGAAGGGAAGATGGTTTCTCAAGGTCAATTATTGTTCAGTATCGATAATTCCATTCAGCGTGAGGAATTAGCCAAGGCTTCTGCGATATTGAAATCATGTATTCTCGAAGCAAAAACTGCTGAAATTGACTATAAGAACACCAAACAGCTGGTAGAAAAAAATGTTGTTTCCCCAACTGAACTCGAGCTTTCCAAAATTCGTTATGAATCTGCTCAGGCAAAAGTTGAAGAAGCTCAAGCTAATGAAACACATGCACGAACGATCCTTTCTTTTACAGAGATTCGAGCCCCATTTTCAGGTATCATTAGCAGAATACCTTTTAAATTAGGCAGTCTTGTAGAAGAAGGTGCAATGCTTACAACTATTTCTAATCTTGATCAAGTGTTTGTTTATTTCAGCTTCACGGAGCGTGAATACCTCAATTACCTTCAGTCAAATAGCGATACAAGCAAATCTGTCCGTTTTGTGATGGCAAATGGCGAACTCTTTCCGCATACTGGGGTTATTGAAACCACAGCTGGTGAAGTCTCAACCGGAACCGGAACAATTACATTTCGCGCAAGGTTTCCAAATCCTGATCGCTTGCTGCGTCACGGGGCTACCGGAAAAATTCAATTGTTCAGTAGTTTCTCAGGTGTGATGCTGATTCCGCAGAAGTCAGTATTTGAAATTCAGGATAAAAAATATGTATATGTATTAAACGAAGAAGGATTGGTAAAATCAAGAGTGATAACTGTTGAAAAGGAGATTCCTGATTTTTATATTATCGAAAAAGTTCTGGATACCAAAGACAAAATCGTTTACGAAGGAGCGCAGCTTTTGCGTGAGGATACAAAAATCAACGGGCAGTTTGTTTCCATGCGTGATATCTTGAAGGATTTATCGAAAAATTAATTGGAATACCATGTACAATAAATTCATCGAACGCCCGGTACTTTCACTGGTAATTTCAATTTTTTTCGTTCTGCTTGGGCTTCTGGCACTCGTAGGATTACCTGTTACTCAGTATCCGGATATTGCACCTCCTGCTGTAACTGTAACAACGCGTTATACAGGAGCAAATGCAGAAGTTTGTACAAAGGCTGTTGTAACACCTTTGGAACGCGCTATCAATGGAGTTCCAGGAATGACCTATATGAGTTCTGTCTCGGGTAATGACGGTACAAGTATTATCACTGTATTTTTTGAAGTTGGAACAGATCCGGATTTTGCAGCGGTGAACGTTCAGAACAGGGTTGCAACCGTATTGGATGAACTACCGGAAGAAGTGATTCGTGCAGGGGTTTCTACAGAAAAAGAGGTAAACAGTATGCTCCTTTTCATTAACTTGATTAGCAGTGATACAACTTTGGACGAAAGCTTCATTTTTAATTTTGCAGATATCAATGTATTACCGGAATTAAAGCGTATTGATGGTGTAGGTTTTGCTCAGATCCTTGGTTCGAAAGAGTATGCAATGCGTGTTTGGTTGCATCCGGAACGAATGGAGGCATATGCAATTTCTGCAGATGATGTAGTGGAACGACTACGTGAAATGAATCTCGAAGCTGCTCCCGGGAAAGTCGGAGAGGGGTCCGGAAAAACTGCGCAATCCATGCAGTATGTGTTAAAATACACTGGTAAAATGACCGAACAGTCGCAATACGAAAATGTTGTGTTGCGGGTTGATGCCGACGGACAATTACTTCGCTTAAAAGATATTGCCGATATAGAATTTGGTGCACAAACGTATAGCGTGCTTTCTAAAGAGAATGGAAGACCTTCTGCTGCAATAATGTTGAAGCAACGACCCGGTTCGAACGCGAGTGAAGTAATTGCAAATATTAAAGACAGGCTGATCTTTCTTAAGGAAACGCAATTTCCCCCCGGGATGTCTTATACGCTCTCTTATGATGTATCCCGCTTTCTTGATGCTTCTATACATGAAGTAATCAAAACACTGATAGAGGCTTTTATACTTGTTGCTCTTGTGGTGTTTATTTTTCTTCAGAATTTAAAACTTACAATAATTTCAATTCTTGCTGTTCCGGTTTCTCTTATCGGAACGTTTGCTTTTATGCAGCTCTTTGGATTTTCTCTAAATCTTTTGACACTATTTGCCTTGGTTTTGGCGATAGGTATTGTTGTAGATAATGCCATTGTTGTTGTAGAAGCCGTGCATGCTAAAATGCATGAAAAACATCTTAAACCAATTGCAGCTACAAAAGAAGCTATGCAGGATATAGGTAGCGCGATTCTCGCTATTACGCTTGTGATGTCTGCTGTGTTCGTTCCGGTTGCATTTTTATCCGGACCGGTTGGAGTTTTTTACCGGCAGTTTTCAATCACCATGGCAATTTCTATTGTGATTTCGGGTGTTACGGCTATTACCCTTACTCCTGCACTTTGTGCGCTTATGCTGCGCGAATCGGATGCTCATGAAACAAACAATCAACTGCTCCGAAGGTTTTTCCGATGGTTCAATTCAAGTTACGATAAATTATCAGGACGCTATGTTCGTGCCATTACTTCTATTGTAAACCGGAGAGTTGTAACGTTTGGGGTGTTGATAGGGTTTATTGTATTTATCTATTTTATTGGTAGCGTTTTGCCGTCCGGATTTATTCCGACAGAAGATCAGGGAACGTTGTATGTTAACGTGACAACTCCTCCGGGTGCTACACTTGAGCGTACGGAAGAAGTGATGAATGAAATTGATAAAATTGCAAAGGAACTGAGTGAAGTAGAATCCATCTCAAGTATGTCGGGGTATTCAATGATGACCGAAGGTATTGGCGCTTCTTTTGGAATGAGCACCATTAATTTGAAGCCATGGGATGAAAGATCATTGGATGCGAATGAGATCTCTGCAATTCTGGTTGAAAAAACAGCTCATATCAGGGATGCAGAAATTCAGTTTTTTCCTCCTCCAGCTGTTCCGGGATTTGGAAATGCATCCGGCTTCGAATTCCGTATCCTTGATAAAACGGGTTCTTCTGATATGAATAATACCAGTAGAGTAATAGATCAGTTTCTTGCAGAATTAAAAAAGCGCCCGGAAATTAAGGAAGCGTTCACCAGCTTTAATACCGGATTTCCACAGTACATGATCTATATTGATCAGGACATGGCCATTTCCAAGGGGATAACTGTTGCAAACGCAATGAATAGCCTGCAAACGCTTGTTGGAAGTTTATACGCTACCAACTTTATCAGGTACAGTCAGATGTACAAGGTAATGGTGCAATTGCATCCAAAATACCGTGGTCAACCTGAAGATATTCTCCGACTTAAAGCTAAAAATGATAAGGGTGAACTAGTTCCTTATTCTAATTTTTGCCGTTTGGAAAAGGTTTACGGTCCGGAGCAGGTAACGCGCTACAACATGTATCCATCAGGAATGGTGAATGGTGAACCTTCTGCGGGATATTCTTCCGGACAAGCATTACAGGCGATCAATGAAGTTGCCGCAGAAAATCTTCCCCGCGGATTTACCTACGAATGGTCGGGAATGTCGCGCGAAGAAGTGTTATCCGGAAACCAGGTAATCATCATTTTCCTCATCTGTCTTGTGTTCGTTTATCTTTTGCTTTCTGCGCAATACGAAAGTTTTGTATTACCGCTTCCTGTTTTACTTTCACTTCCTTTTGGTGCATTCGGATCCTTGTTCTTTTTGTATTTGTTCGGACTTGAAAACAATATTTACGCTCAGGTGGCGATGATCATGCTTATCGGATTATTAGGAAAAAACGCCATTCTGATTGTTGAGTTTGCACAGTTAAAGCGCAAGGACGGAGAAAGTGTGTTCAATGCAGTTACACACGCTTCGAAAGAACGTCTTCGTCCGATTCTGATGACAAGCTTTGCGTTTATCGCAGGACTAATTCCGCTGGTAGTTGCAAATGGTGCAGGTGCAATTGGGAACCGAACGATTGGATCAGCTGCTGCAGGGGGAATGTTAACAGGGACAATTTTGGGTGTGTTATTCATACCGGGGTTATATATGATATTTGCCGGCATGGGTCGGACTAAAAAGAAAAAATGATGAAACGTTTTTTACCGGTTATAGTGGTTTTGTTTTTTGTGGCTTCGTGCGGACTAAAAAAGGACGTTTCTGAGACGGCCGAGGTGCGCATACCTGAAAAATTTATTGATACGGTAGCAGCACAATCTGTATCTATTCCATCGTGGAAAGAATTTTTTTCGGATCAAAACCTGATTCGTCTCATTGACACAGCGCTTGTTCGGAATTTTGATTTGATGATCGCCATGCAGCGTATTGAAGCAGCCCGTGCAGGTGTTAAGCGTGCGAAAGGGGAATTGCTTCCGGATTTGAATGCGAATGTTGGTGCAGGAACACGAAAGTATGCCGACTACACAATGGATGGAGTAGGTAACTGGGATACACGTCAATCTCCAAACCTGGTTGCCAATCCAGACCGTATGTTGCCGGATCCGATTCCTGATTTTTATCTGGGATTATCTTCTTCCTGGGAAATTGATATATGGGGGAAACTGCGCAATCGTAAGCGTGCGGCGCTGGCTCGTTTTTTGGCTACTGAGCAAGGGAAAAATTTAATTCAGACTGCACTGGTTGCTGATGTCGCATTAGCCTATTATGAATTGATGTTGCTGAACAGAAAAGTGCTGATTCTCGAGGAGAATATACTTTTACAGCAACAGGCGCTTGAGATGGTGCGTGTGCAAAAAATTACAGGTGATGTTGATCAGTTGGCAGTTGATTTCTTTGAAGCACAATTGCTCAATTCACAGGGAATTGAATTGCGTACACGTTATGCCATCCGTGAAGTTGAAGCGCGGATATGTATATTGTTGGGACAATTTCCCCAACCGATTACCGTAACACCGTTCAATGGAGTACTTCCTCAGCTACCAATACTTTCTTCTGGTGTTCCTTCCGATATTTTAAAACGTCGTCCGGATATTCTGCAAAGCGAACGTGAATTAATGGCATCGCGGGCTGATCTACGTGCTGCGCGATTAGCGTTTTTTCCTTCGCTCAATATCAGTGGCGCATTGGGGTGGCAGGCATTTACTGCAAGTTTGCTGCTTGAAACTCCCGGATCGTTGGCATTTCAATTGCTTGGTGGATTAACACAACCCATTTTTAACCGCAATGCTTTAAAAGCACAACTCATGCAATCGAAGGCCGAGCAAAAACAGGCTTACCTGAATTACCATAAAACAATTGTAGGGGCCTTTACGGAAGTTTACCTGCTCACTATGCAATCCGATTTTGTTGAGCGGGCTTACACGTTGAAATCGCGCGAAACCGAATTGAACAGAAACGCAGTTACCATCTCGCGCGAATTGTTTGTGACAGGAAAAGCAAGTTTTCTCGATGTAATTACTGCACAACGCAATGCGCTGAATGCAGATCTTGAATTGATCGATGTACAATACGAACGTCTCGAAAACAGAGTGCGACTTTACCGTTCACTTGGTGGTGGTTGGTAAAGATGTATTTGTTAGAAAACGTAATTCAGGAATACAGCTGTTGATGAACTTCTGTTAATACGCAAGAATTTCCTGAATCCATTTTTCCACTTTTGCTGCACTGGGTAACATTGCTGCTTCCAGTGTACTGTTAAGTGGAATAGCCGGAAGATCTACTGCACCGCGTGCAAATACAGGAGCATCGAGATAATGAAAACAAAACTCCTGAATTTTTCCTGCAAGCGCCTGTGCAAAAGAATTTGTTAGAGGTTCTTCAGTCAGCACCATACACTTTCCGTTTTTCTTCACGGATGCAAAAATCATTTCTTCATCATAGGGAACCAGCGTACGCAAATCCACAATTTCAACCTGATCGGTAATGCCTAAATTCTTACTCGCATTCCTCGCCCAGTAAACGCCCATGCCGTAGGTGATGATGGTAAGTGTTTCACCTTTTTCTGCGCGCTTGTTGTCCGACTCCTGCACCATTCGTGCTTTTCCGAATGGAATGACGTAATCTTCATCCGGTTCAATGGTTCGTGCTTCTTCTGTTCCTTTCAGTTTGCTCCAGTACAATCCTTTGTGCTCCAGCATCACTACCGGGTTCGGATCATAATAGGCAGATTTCATCAATCCTTTAAGATCTGCTCCCGTGGAAGGATAGGCAACTTTTATTCCCTTGATATTGCTCACAACAGATTCTACACTTGAAGAGTGATATGGTCCACCACTGCCATATGCGCCTATGGGGACACGCAAAATCATGCTCACAGGCCATTTTCCGTTCGAGAGATAGTTCGATCGCGATACTTCGGTGAAAAGCTGATTGAGACCCGGCCAGATATAGTCGGCAAATTGTACTTCAACAATCGGTTTTAATCCAACTGCACTCATTCCAACAGTCGACCCCACAATAAATGCTTCCTGAATGGGTGTGTTAAATACGCGTTCATCACCAAACTGTTGTGCCAGTGTTGCTGCTTCACGAAATACTCCGCCCAGTCTGCGACCAACATCTTGTCCGTATAAAAGACATTCTTTGTGTTTGCTCATCAATTCACGAATAGCAAACAAAGCGGAATCAACCATTACAGTAGGTTGTTTTCCTGCCGGTGATCGTTGGCCTTTTTCTTCGGTAATTGGTGTTGGTGCAAAAATGGCATTGTAAATATCGTCGGGTTGCGGATCTTCTGCTTCAAGTGCTTGTTTGTACTGTTTTTCCACTTCCATCTCAGCGAAAATTTCCAACTCCTTCAACTGACCTTCACGAATTCCGGAATCGATAAGCTGTTTGCGCAGCAATGGATAAGGATCGCGTTTCATCTGTTCTTCCAGATCTTCGCGGTACCATTCCTTGCGAACTCCGGATGTGTGGTGATTCAGCAATGGAACTTTTGCATGAACCATAAATGGACGACGTTCTTTTCGAATGGTTTCAATGACTTCTTTGATTGCAGCATAACTTTCAAAAAAATCACTTCCGTTTATCCGACGAACTTCCAATCCTTTAAATCCTTGTGCATATTCCCAGGCTTCCTGTGCGCGAATTTCACGTGCGTGAGCAGAGATATCCCATTCATTATCCTGTATCAGGTATAAAATGGGAAGTTTCTTCAATACCGCCATCTGAAATGCTTCCGCAACTTCTCCTTCGGTAATTGAAGCATCGCCAAGTGAACAAACTGCAATAGGATTTTCATCTCCGCTAAACGGACTCATTCCTGTTTGTTCAAGGTATTGTAATCCCATGGCTACTCCCGTTGTGGGAATGGCTTGCATACCGGTGGCAGAGGACTGCATCGGTATTTTGGGCATGTGATCGCGCTTGAGTGAAGGATGTGAATAGTAATGACGTCCTCCTGAAAACGGATCATCTCGTTTACCCAACAATTGCAACATCAATTCGTAGGGTGTCATGCCAATGGAAAGTAACATGGCATCATCACGGTAATAGGCAGAAAGATAATCCTGCGCTTTCAGTTGAATGCCGAGCGCAATCTGAACAGCTTCATGTCCTCTGGATGTAGCATGAACATATTTTGCGGTCACTTCCTTATTACGTTCGTACAATTCCGCCAAAGCTTTTGCCTTGCACATCAGTTCCCACGCCTTAAGCAGTGTTCTCTCGTCTGCTTTTTCCATAGTAGGTGATTTTTTTAGCAACTCACTCATACTTCCCTGACTTAATGTTTATTCTGCAATATAATGAAAACAAAGAATAATGTTTGATAGATTGGTCAAAAATCAAAATATTAAACTGAAAAGCATAAATTCATCAGAATTTTATACTGTATAGCTAAATGCATTAAGCAATTTTCAGAAAAAAGTAGGGCATTGACAGTTATCCCAGTTTCGCGGTGTGGGTTTGTAAACGATCAAATTTGAAAGCAGAATTAATTTTTCGGAAAAAGTTTGAGCTTTTCCTTTAACGCTTCATTTTGTTTTTTCAGTTCTTCAATTTTATTCTGATAATCCTTAAGCAATTCTGATGCGCCTTTGGAGTTTCCAAAAAATCCGAGATTATTTTCAATCTTAATGATCTCGTCGTTGTTTCGGTTGATCTTGTCGCGGAGGATTTGTTTTTCTTTTCGTAAAAGAAAATCGGAATTATCCTGTTGCTGAAGTGCTGCAATACGTGTTTTAAGGCGTGTGGTTTCTTTCAGATTGGGATCAATATTGATCCGTTGTGAAAGATCGTCCAGTGCTTGCGTAAAGGCTTTCCCGAGGCGTTCTTTTTCTTTGAAAGGAACATCACCCATTGCGCCAAACTCTTTTGATAAAGCGTCGAGTTTTGCAATTTTTTCATCATCTGTACCTTCAATTGAAACGGTTGCCAGGGATGCAATGAATTCTTCTTTTTTGCGGAGGTTATCATGCAAGGCAACTTCCTGTGAAGCGAAATACTCTTTTTTGCGGTTGAAAAAATGATCGCAAGCTGCACGGAATTTTATCCATAAAGGATGCTCTGCTTTTCTGCCGGCGCTTCCTAGTTTTTGCCATGCTTTTTGAAGTTGAATCAACTTATCGCCATCTTCTTTCCAATTGGTGGAATCTTTTATGGCTTCCGCTTTTTCAATAAGTTCCTGCTTTTTCTTTTTATTCTCATCGAACACACCTTTCAGTTCTCCGTAGAATCCTTTTTTTTCATTGAAGAAACCATCACACACTTCACGGAATTCCTGCCATACTTTTTCGTTTTCTTCACGGGCAGCAAATCCAATGGTTTTCCATTCCGTCTGCAAGGCAATTATCGTTTCGGTAGCTTTATCCCAGTCCTTTTGATTCTCTCTTTCCTCTGCAACAACCTGTTTTGCTTTTTCAATCAGCGCTTTTTTCTGTTCGAGGAAAAGTTTTTGTTTCTCTTCGCGTTCCTTCCTGAGTTCAATAACTTTCTCTTCTACTTTCTTTACACTATCCCAGAAAAGTGTTTTCATTTCTTCCCATTTTTCCTTGATAACCGCCCCGGTATGATCCCATTCGCGCTGAATGTTTTTTAATCCGGTTTCGAGTTCACGTAAATCATTCTTCTCCGCAAGTGCAGTAAGCCGCTCCAATAGGTTTTGTTTGGAGCCGGTATTTTTTTTCAGATCATTTTCACGAAGCTCTTTGTAAATATTCATGTTGTAATAGAACAATTCAGAAATACGTGAAAACTCTTTCTGGATTTCGTGGTGTTTGTCGTGCGGAACCGCTCCAATGGTGCGCCACTTGTCTTTTAGCTCATTAAAAGTCTGATAGGCTTTCGAAATATTTTCTTCCTCACTGATTACCCGCATCATTTCCTGCAACAGGGCTTGTTTCTCCCGCAGATTCGTCTTTTCAACTTCACCTCTTTGCTTGCGGACTTGTTCGCGTTTTTCATTGTATTGCTTTACCAGTGCGCGAATTTCTTCAATAAGATCTTCCTCTACATCGTATTCCGCATCATCAGCTCCCGATTCCATGCGTACAGGACGACGTTCGAGCATGCGTTGAAACTCGCGAACCAATTCGCCTGCTTCATTCTGTACTTCTTCAAATGCTCCGGATAGATATTCTCCGAGTTGCTTTTTTACGTCCGCAAAATTCATGGTCTTGTTTGTTATCGGTTATTTTTATTGGTTATCCGTGATCGGTTATCAGAGATCAGTTATCAGTGATCGGTTATCAGTAATCAGTAATCAGTGATCGGTTATCAGTAATCAGTAATCAGTAATCAGTAATCAGTAATTGGTTAATAGGAAATTGGATAATCGGTTATTTCGACTTAAAGGCGTTAATGGCATTGCGTGTGAAATCACTAAGTACCAACTGACCGCTCATTCCTGCGCGTTCGTAGAGTAGAGTGTCCCAATGATCTGTTCCGTGCCAAAACGTTTTTTTCAGCATCGCCATCGCTTCGGGATTGGAAGCCGCCAGTCTTTTACTGAGCGCATCAATTTCCAGATCCATCGCTTCTGCTGTTTCAAATATTTGTGTGTAAAGACCGCGTTCCTGTGCCCATTCTGCACTTCTCCATTCGGTTGCATTGATGGCCAGCTCCGACATTCCCGATAATCCAAGTTTGCGCTCAACTGCAGGACCCACAACAAAGGGACCAATCCCAACAGCAAGCTCCGAAAGTTTCACCGATGCAGAAGAGGTGGCCAGACAATAATCAACTGATGATGCAAGTCCAACTCCGCCACCTACAGCTTTACCCTGAACGCGTCCTATAATAAACTTCGGACATTTACGCATGGCATTGATTACGTTGGCAAATCCGGAAAAGAATTTTTTACCGGTTTCAAGATCTTTAATCGATATCAATTCGTCAAATGAAGCGCCTGCACAAAATGCTTTATCACCGGATGAACGAAGGACGATCACCTTAACATCGGAGTTACTTCCCATTTCGGTGATGGTGTCTGCAAGTTGGTTGAGTAATTTCCCTGGCATTGAATTGCTCATGGGATGAAAAAACTCAACCTGTGCAATACCATTTGCGACCGTTGCTTTTACATGTCCTTGTTCGATGATCGTGCTCATAAGTACGTTTTGCCCAAAATTAGGATTTTCCCTTACATAGTCGGGCCATTTTGTGGAGGAAGTGAATCTTTAAAACCTATACTTAAATCAGGCTCAGGAATTTAATCGGTGCTCATGGGCATGTTCAACCTTGCAGATCTGACTGATATAGTGGTCGTACCATAGGGAATTCCCTTTTTTCTTTGCTTCGAGATGTACAGGATGTTTTCTCCATTCCTCAATGGATTTCATATCTCTCCAGTACGAAATAAAGATTCCTTTGCGGTCAGAATTAATACTTTCATAACCGATAAATCCATCCATTTCTGTCGCAAGGCGAATGGTAAGTTCATCCATTTCCGGATAACCTTCGAGCTGATAAGAGCGGGTTGAAATGAAAATTACAGCATAATAGGGTGTAGCTGGCAAAGGTTCTTTCCAATAGGACATAACAATCGGTTAATGGTAGTAAAAGTGAAGCCCCCTTTTTTATTCAGGATCTCTGGTCACAATGCACTAAAATAGCAATTGTCATTGTATAAAAAGCCAAAGGCCATGGAGAACCCACAGCCTTTAGCACCAAAAACCAGAAGAGAGGATAAAAAGAACGAGAAATTTAGTGGCTTTCTCTCGATTCGCCACCAAAAGCGGTGATTGTCATAATTATAAGAAATCCGAATACTGTAATCAGGAATCCAATTAATCCTGCCATATCCGATTTTTCTTCTGCAAGATACCCCAGGTAAAAAGGGTATATCATAATTAGAAGAATGACGATGGATGTGATTGTGCTGCGTTTCATAACATCAGATTTGATGATACAAACTTACAGCCGGCACATGCACTAAAATATGAGGGTGGTCAGGATGAAGACTGACCTTAATCAGGAAAAAAATGGTGAGGTGTTTTTGTTATTATTCCAAATGGAAAACACGAAATTTTCGCAAATCAAAACACACTCATAATTAGGGTGATTGGATCATAAAAATAGCAACACCTCCCATTTAGAAAAATGAAATCGTCCAATTTGAACAATTTGAATTTCAATTTACCAAATGTGAATTAGTTCACAGGAAATGGAATTAGTTAGCCTTAAAACAGCGTTTCAATTCATTTTTGATCCATCTTCTTCACCATCGTTAAAATGGTTGCAATCGCTACTGTTTCTCCGGTTTCATCGTAAACATCTACCAGGAACTTTACAATACCTTTTGCAATATCATCTGCTGATCGTTTTTCCTGATCGATTTTTTCCTTTACAGTGAACTTCACTCCAATGGTCATTCCGGGATAAACTGGTTTGGTGAATCGCGCTTCGTCGAGTCCGTAATTGAGCAGAACGGGCCCTTTTTTCGGGTCAACAAATAATCCTGCTGCCTTGGAAAGAACAAAATATCCGTGCGCAACTCTTCCTTCGAAAATGGTGCCTTCAAGTGAAGTGGCGTCCATGTGCGCGTAAAAATTATCACCGCTTACATTGGCAAAATTTACAATATCCGCATCGGTTACTGTGTGTTTATGAGTGAAAACGGTTTCACCAATTTCCAGTTCTTCAAAATGTTTGCGGAAGGGGTGAATGGGTGTTTCCTTGTATTCTGCACCTGCCATAAATGTTTCGGTAACATTGGTAAGCGTAGTGGGATGTCCCTGTATGGCGGTGCGCTGAAGATAATGGAATACGCCTCGTTTTCCTCCCATTTCTTCACCACCTCCGGCTCTGCCCGGACCTCCATGTGTAAGGAGTGGCATTGGTGATCCATGTCCTGTACTTTCTTTCGCACATTTTTCATTTAAAATATGGATCCTGCCATGATAGGGTGCTGCACCTATCACATATTCCCTTGCAATGCGATCGTCAGCAGTGATGATGGAGGTAACAAGCGATCCCTTGCCCATTGCGGCGAGTTCTATGGCCTCATCTATCCCTTTGTAGGGCATAATAGTAGACACAGGTCCAAACGCTTCAATATTGTGGCAATCGGTATGTTTGAATGGATCCTTATTCAAAAAGAGAACAGGGGGGAGGAATGATCCCGTTGATTTGTCGGCTCCAACAAGATCGAATTGGTTAAGATCGCCAAACACTATCTCTTGCGATTTGCGGAGAAGTTCAATTTTTTCTGTCACTTCCTGTACCTGCGCTTTTCCCGCAAGTGCACCCATGCGCACTCCTTCTTTTGCAGGATCTCCAATTACAGTTGAAGCAAGCCTTTTTCCAAGTGCAATTTGTACATCTTCCACTTTGTCGGCAGGAATAATTAACCGACGGACAGCAGTACATTTTTGTCCGGCTTTAACCGTGATTTCATTCGCGGCTGCCTTAATGAAAATATCAAATTCTGCAGAACCCGGTTTAACATCTTCTCCAAGTACCATAGCATTGAGTGAATCGGCTTCCATGTTAAAAGGGACAGCTTCTTCCACAATGCGCGGATGCGATTTCAGCATTTTCCCAGTATGTGCAGACCCGGTAAATGTTACCACATCCTGAAATGAAACATGATCAAGAATTCCATTGGCAGATCCGCAAATCAATTGCAGGGATCCTTCAGGAAGAATTTTGGATTCGATTATATCTTTTACGACCGCTTCAGTTAAAAAAGAAGTAACGGTTGCGGGTTTTACCACTGCTGGCATTCCTGCGAGTAGATTCACTGCAATTTTTTCCAGCATTCCCCACACCGGAAAATTAAATGCATTGATGTGTACTGCAACTCCTGTTTTTGGTACGCAGATGTGGTGACCAATAAACGTATTGTTTTTTGAGAGTTTTGCAATATCACCATCCAGACAAAAGGGCTGATCGGGGAATTGACGACGCAAGCTGGCGTAGGCAAACAGGTTTCCGATTCCTCCTTCAATATCAATCCAGCTGTCAATGCGTGTTGCACCGGTCATAGCGGAAATCTTATAATAGTTTTCCTTTCGTTCCAGTAAGTACATAGCGAGTGCCTTCAACATTCTTCCACGCTCATGGAATGTGAGTTTGCGCAATGCCTTGTTGCCTTGTTTACGGCCATGTTCCAGCACCGCTCCAAAATCGATGCCTTTGCTCGAAGCTGTTGCAATTACATCTCCGGTTATGGCATTGAAGAGCGATTGACCATCGCCTTCTCCTGCAACCCATTGTCCTGCTACGTAGTTTTGAAGTTTCATAGGGAATATTTGTTTCAAAAATAAGAAAAGCCCTCACTAATCGTAGAAAGGGCCTGTTCCGTTTGCGATTTATCTGTTTATCCTCTGAGTTTATCCAGAATACGATTCAATTCTTTGGCTTCTTCCGGGGTGATCTCTTGTTTGCGCTTGAAGAATTTTTCCATATCATCGGAGATCTTGTTAATGACATCCATCCCTTTTTCGGTGAGCGAAATGTCGATTTGTCGACGATTATCCTTGCAGATTTTCCGTTCAACGAGTTTCTTCTGAACCAATTTCTCAACCAGTCGTGAGGTGTTCGACATTTTGTCGATCATTCGCTCAGTGAGCAGTTTAAGCGGGGCAGGGTTAGGGTGCTGACCTCGCAGAATACGCATAATGTTGAACTGCTGACTGGAAATCCCGTAAGGTTTCATTACTGGAATTACCTGTCCGTTTACCCAGGATGCAGTAAAAAGAATGTTGATCTGTGCCTTGTGAAATTCCGAGCTGAATTTCTTTTGTTTGATTTCGTCTTCGAGTTTCATGCTGCAAATATAGTTAAACAAAATACACTTGTATTAGTTGTTGATACAAGTCATTTTTTGCAAAAGAAAAAGTCCCGCCTTAGCGGGACTTTATTTGAGAGAAGATGATTACTTCTTTTTCTTCTTTTTCTTTTTGCCACCGATGCCGATGGGGCTTCCCAGGCGATCCATTGCACAACGGAAACCGATAGTGGCCGTAGAGCGACGCTCGTCGAGGTAACGACGGGTACCGGGGTTCATCCAATAGGCACGGTCTCTCCAGCTACCGCCTTTGTAAACACGAGTACGGTTACTTACCAGTGTAGTTGGTGATGCAGAGTTATCGTGACGGTTAACACCTTCGTATCTGCTCTGATACATGATGTTTTCCTGCCAGCGGGTATCGCTGTTCACTTCGCTGATAACGGCACCTGACTTACTGTGACCTGCAGTACCATAGTATTGGGTAGAGGCAATATCACCATCGAGGTAATCGATGTTGTCGGATTTACGGTAAGTACGACGGTCGATGTTTTCTTCTTCCGTAACCTGACGCCATTTAACGTTACCCGGAGTATTGATTACGAAATCAGAAAGTTTCACACGCAATACAGGGATGATCTCGATCTGGTAGTTCTCATAGCGTGGATCGGCACGGAGGTTAACTTCAAAATCAACCAGTGCAGCATCAAACATCTCACGGATGATAATAGATGCCTGAATCAATTGCTCGTTTTCACGAACCAGATTCGCTCGCTTTTGATACGACTTACGGTAACTGTTTTTCACAGAAATAGCTGAGTCAACAATCTCGGTCTTCAGATACTTAAGAAGTGAATCTTCAATATCAGTCAGGTAACCGGTGTTTGAACGGGCAAGGTGGAACGAATCGAGGTAAATGCGCATTGCATCAACATCATATATTGTTTCATCATGCTTATTGTCGATGATACCTTCTGCATTCAAAACTTTCGTTTTAAATACGTTACCACGGAAGGGACGGAACTCATCTGCATCTTCGGAAGTTAAAGGACGATATACATCCATTACCCACTCAGAAACGTTACCTGCCATATTGTACAGACCATAATCATTAGGCCAGTAAGAGGTAACAGGGGCAGTAATATCTGCAGCATCGTTCAGTTTTCCGGCAACACCCATATAGTCACCACGTCCGCGCACGAAGTTGGCAAGCATTTCACCCTGCCATTTGGATTCCGGGTTACGAACCCAGTGACCATTCCATGCATAAATACGACGCTCAACGATACGCTCTTCTACTGAATTTCCAATCAGACCGTAAGCAGCATATTCCCACTCTGCTTCTGTTGGCAGGCGGTAACGTGGAAGAAGGATACCGTCTTCCATACGAACGTGACGACGTCCTAATGCTTTTTTACCTTTCTTACCTGGGCCTGGATTCGATTGCTTGTTAAGGTCAACCAGCAGGTTCTCAACACCATTGGTATGCGGCACACCACCGGGTTGGTCGAGGTATTCGTCTGTTGTGAACGGGTCGTTCGGCTGGAATGTAACATCCCAGTTTAAAACGCCTTCACGAATGAGTATGTACTCGTTCACACGGTCTGTTCTCCAGGCACAGAATTCAGTAGCCTGTAGCCAGCTCACACCTACCACAGGATACTCGCGGTATGCGGGGTGACGAAGATAATATTCTACATAGGGCTCATTATAAGCCATTTTCTCACGCCAAACCAGTGTATCGGGTAGGGCGTTGGTGTAGATCTGACCAAAATCGGTATAAACACGGCGCAACCAATACAGGTACTCGCACCAGTTGAAATTGGTTACCTCTGTTTCATCCATATAAAAGGAAGAAACCGTTACCCTGCGTGGAACATTGCTCCAGTCGTGGTAAACATCCTGTTCAATACGGCCCATGGTAAAGGTACCTCCCTCCACGAGGATCAATCCCGGACCCGTTTCTTGCTCTTCGTAAGGAACCTTCTGATAACCACCATTGTTGGGATCGTTGTAATTCCAACCGGTAACATTAGAAGTTTCGTACTTACACGAAGAGACCAGTAGACTTGCCATAACGGCAACTCCCATCCACTTTGCTTTCGTCTGCTTCATTGACATATCTGGTTTATTTACTCCTGCTTACTTAATTCTCCTTTATAACGTAAATCTGAAAAATGGTTACGTTTATTCTTGTTTTTTAGAACGATGGACAGCTTATTGTCCTGAAAGACCGCTTCTTAGGTTTACAGGGAATATTGATGGCCATCGAAATTTCATGCGATCCGCCCGACGCATTGGTCAGTTTGGAAACGGTAACATCGTAGCTGTACCCGAAATTGAAGATGTCTGATTTCACACCGATCAGTGCAATGAAGGCATCTTTATTACGGTACCAGGCTCCGAACACAATGTTCTTGGTGTTAACATAAAGTCCCATGTTCAGCTGCTGGAATGTTCCCTGCGAGCGATACATAATGTTGGGAGAAAGAGTTGCATCGTTGGTTGAATACTTTGAATTCCCTAATGGAATTACAGCACCGGCATGACCTGAAAGCTTCATTGGTAATGGACTGGTTCCTGTAACGAGTGATTCGTTGGGTTCTGTTAAGTGGTGCGCAGAAAATCCGATATAGAAGTTTTCGCTGAAACCAAGAATACCTGCAGAGAAATCCATATTGCCAACAGATCCGCCACGGGGAACATCACCTGTCTGATAAACGAAACCACGACGCGGGTCGATCATGTCGCCAAAAGTCAGCTTGCTCCAGTCGAGTGATTTTTGAAAATAAGAAGCCTGTACTCCAAAACGCAGTGAGAATTTGCGTCCGAGCTTTAATTGATAGGCATACATTGCATTAATAGTGGTAGTATTCAAAGTTCCTTCACCGGCTTTGTCGTTGGTAACCAAAAGACCAAGTCCACCATAAATAGACTCAACATGCTGATCATAAGAAGCTGAGGTGGTAACGAATGTCCCGGATAGGGCAGGCCATTGGTTTCTGTAATTAAGATTGATACGCGGACAACGCTTGGATCCCGCGAAGGCTGGGTTCAAATATAGCGGGTTGGCGAAGAATTGCGTGAATTCAGGGTCTTGTGCCTTGGCATTTTCAGGCAAAAGCATGACAATGCTGAACAGCATAAGGAACAGATAATGAGCGGGTCTGGTGTAAAGGTTGAACCTCATAGGAAACCTGATTTCTGAATTTTAAGGACCAATATTACTAATATTTTTTAACATGAATTGTTCATATGTCAATAACAATGAAAATATCTTGGGGATTTGTACGTTATTTTGGGGAACAAAAGTTGCCCTTTACTTGTTAGTGTGCTGATAATGAGTCAAATTAATTTTTATATGCCTTATTCCCGGAAGACAACTCTCCTGCTGATTCTTTTCATTGGGTTCTTTCAAGTGGTTAAATCACAAGAGCTTAGGTATAAGATTGACCTGGATTGGCAAAATCCTGCCCGGATTTCTCCTGAAGAAGACATCAATATTAAAACAATGAATTTCAAAGGCGCTTCTTTTACAGGAAGCGAGAAACCTCAGGCTTTTTGGGCTTATTCCTATGATTTGCCTTCATCTGTTAACAGTATTACTGTAAGAACGGAGAATGAAGTTTGGGAAGAAGTACCAACTGATCAGCTCGTATTGCTCGATGAATCCCAGATTCCGGAGATTTTTGCTGTTAACGCGGAAGTAGCTTATGCCCGGTTTCAGCCAAGAGCTGTATTATCGTTTTTCCCTTATAGAAAAGATCTTTTTTCAGGTAAATGGATGCGTTTAATGGAAGTCGATCTGCTTATTGGAGGAACAATCGGATCTCCATTGCAACAGAGAGGTCTGCGAACATTTGCAGCTTCTTCTGTTTTGGCAAACGATGGAGAATGGTTCAGGATTGGTGTCATTTATGATGGAGTATATAAAATATCCTATGAATTTTTAAAAGGTTTGGGTGTAATCGCCCCTGCTATTTCATCTTCAGAAGTTCATCTCTTTGGAAATTCTGCAGGAATGCTTGCCGAAGCCAATGCCATTTCCAAGCCCGATGATTTGCTGCAAAATGCAATTAGTATGATCGATGGTGGAGATGGTGTTTTTGGTCCGGGTGATTATTTTTTATTCTATGCGAAAGGTCCGCACAAAGTGAATTATAATGCTTCAGGACAATTGTTCACTCAACAGGTGCATTTGTATTGCGATACTTCCTATTATTTTATCAATGTTGGTTCAACTTCTATTACACAGAAATTAGTCAGCCAACAGTCTTCTTCATCTTCTCCGGCAACACATATTGTCAATACGTTTGATGACTTCATGTATCTGGAGCAGGATAAGATCAATTTTATTAAGTCGGGCAGAGAATGGTATGGAGACTTATACGATTTCACTACAGAATACACGTATAATTTTGCATTTCCGAACATCGATTTAACGCAGTCTGTACGCGTGAAGACAGATCTTGCTGCACGAACTCCCGGAAGTGGTGCTAGTAATTTTCTTGTTACATCACCAGGTACAACAGGAAGTGTTACTGTTGTCATTCCCGGAGTTGGAACCGGTGCTTATACTGCGGCTGCAAATCCAGGAAATGGAATTATGACCTTTATGCCATCATCCAGTAATGTCTCTGTAAAGGTAAAATTCAACAAGGCCACATCTACATCGCAGGGTTGGTTGAATTATATTCAGGTTCAGGCGCGGCGCAATCTTATTCATTTTGGCGATCAAATGCATTTCCGCGATAAAAATTCGGTGGGAGCAGGCAATGTTGCTGAGTTTGTTTTGAGTGGCGTTTCCGGTTCTATGCAGTTATGGGATGTTACTGAACCCGACAATGCATCACAACTTAATGTATCGGTTGTTTCCGGACAAATTGTGTTCAGAACAAATGCAGATATCATGCACGAGTATATTGCATTTAGGAGCAATAGTTGTCCAACCCCATTTGCGTTTGGAAAAGTAAGTGAACAAAATTTACATTCACTCTCACCACGTGATCTTATCATCATCACACATCCCCAGTTTTATGCACAGGCTGCAGAGCTTGCAGCTTTCCATGAATCAGAAGGAACAGGAACAATTCTCGTAACTACCGATCAGGTTTATAACGAGTTTTCTTCAGGGATGAAGGATGCGACAGCCATCAAGCAATTTCTTCGTATGTTTTATGAGCGCGCTGCAGGTGATCCTGCATTGTTGCCGAAATATGTTTTGCTTTTTGGAGACGGATCTTACGATAATAAAAACAGAGTAGGAGGGAATACCTCGTTTATTCCGACCTATCAATCGTTCGAATCCACAATGGTGACGGTGAGTTTTGTGAGCGACGATTATTTCGTTCATCTTGATCCGACTGAAAACATGAATAATTCTGATCAGCTGGATATGGCGATTGGAAGAATACCGTGCCGTAACCAGGTGGAGGCACAAGGTGTGGTCAACAAGATTAAACTTTATTCACAGAATACCGGAACAACTTCACTTGAATCAGCCTCTGCATGTGATTTGACAGGAACAGAATTTTCGATGGGTGAATGGAGAAACTGGTATGGTTTTGTTGCCGATGATGAAGATTTCAATTCGTACATCGATGCAGCAGAACAGTTCGCAGATTCACTTAAAGTGTGGTATCCCTTCTTGAATGTCGACAAAGTTTTTCTTGATGCCTATTTGCAGCAAAGTACTCCCGGCGGACAACGTTACCCGGAGGTGAATGAAGCCATCCGATCGAGAGTGGAAAAAGGTGCTTTGGTATTGAATTATATTGGTCACGGTGGTGAAGTTGGTTGGGCGCATGAACGTATTTTGGATCTGGCTACAGTAAATGGATGGACCAATAACCCACGGCTTCCGTTATTCATGACAGCCACTTGTGAGTTTTCGCGTTTCGATGATCCCGGTCGTGTATCTGCAGGTGAGTATGTTTTACTCAATGCCAATGGAGGAGGAATTGGTTTATTGACCACCACACGATTGGTGTATTCAGGTCCTAACGAGATCCTGAACCGAAATTTCAATAAAGTTGTGTTGGTACGTGATAATGGCGTTCCGCGTACGCTGGGTGATATTTTTATGCAGACAAAAAATCTTACCATCAGTCAGATTTCAACTTCCAATACCCGCAATTTCACATTGCTTGGAGATCCTGCTGTCCGACTGAAGCAGCCGTACAATAAGATTGTTGCGGATTCTGTAAATCACGTTGCTATTGGATCAGGAACAGATACATTAAAAGCTCTTACCAGAATTACCATTTCCGGTCATATGGAAGATCAAAACGGTAACTTTTTATCCGGATACAACGGCATTGTCTTTCCGACTGTCTTTGATAAGGAGCAGATTTTGTATTCACTTGGAAATGATCCCGGTTCTTCTGCTCGTCAGTTCGACTTGCGCAAGAATGTGATATACCGTGGAAAAGCGTCGGTTGTTAATGGGCGCTTCGAATTCACGTTTGTAGTTCCCAAAGACATCGCTTATCAGTTCGGGATTGGAAAAATTTCCTTCTATGCTCACAATGGTACGGACGATGCAACGGGCGTTGATTTGAGCATTATTGTTGGAGGTACCAATCCAAATGCACCGGTTGATAATGATGGTCCGATCGTTCGGCTTTTCATGAACGATGAAAACTTTGTATCAGGAGGAACAACCGATGAAACTCCAGTTCTTTTAGCCCGGGTTCAGGATGAGAATGGAGTGAACACAGTTGGAACCGGGATTGGTCACGACATAACTGCGATATTGGATGGCAATACCTCTTCTCCTGTAATTCTCAATGAGTATTATGAATCGGATGCCAATACTTATCAGTCGGGAGTAGTAACCTATCCGTTCCGCACCCTGAGCGAAGGCCCTCACAATCTCCGGTTCAAAGTTTGGGATGTGTACAACAATTCAACGGATGCAAGTGTGGATTTTGTTGTTGCGCGGTCTGCAGAAATGGCTTTGAAGCATGTCCTGAACTACCCGAATCCTTTTACCACCCGAACCCAGTTCTTTTTTGAGCACAACCAGTGTTGTACCATGTTGGATGTACAGGTTCAGGTATTTACCGTTGCCGGAAAGCTGGTTAAAACACTTACAAAGTCGGTTTTTGCCGAAGGTTACCGATCCGATCCAATCGAATGGGATGGCCGGGATGATTATGGTGATAAAATCGGTATTGGCACCTACATCTATCGGATACGGGTGCGCACTCCGGATGGTAAAATGGTGGAGAAATTCGAAAAACTGGTCATTTTGAACTAATTCAGTCAAACGGGGTTCTACAATAAAAGCACGCTTTTTCCGTATATTTGTTGACTTTTATTTATCCAATACGATCATGATCAAACCATCTTACGGATTTGCAGCCTTGTTTGCGGTTTCTTCTTTGGGGGTCAATGCCCAAAGCAATCAGCAGGCGCGTGCAGAGCAAATTCAGCTCAATACAATTACTACAGCAGTACCTTTTCTGTTAATCGGTCCCGACTCCCGTTCCGGCGCAATGGGGGATGCAGGAGTAGCCATTTCTCCGGATGTAAATGCATTGCACTGGAATCCAGCAAAACTAGCCTTTACCAAGGAGCAGATGGAGTTTTCAATGAGCTATTCACCTTGGTTACGAAATCTTGTTCCCGATATCAACCTGGCCTATTTGTCGGGGTATTCCCGTCTCGATAAATATTCTGTGGCTGGATTTGGACTTCGTTATTTTTCGCTTGGTAACATCACATTTACCGATCAGAACGGAAGTGTGATTCGTGATTACAAACCCAATGAATTTTCGGTTGATGGTGCTTATGCACGTAAGATGTCGGATCGTTTTTCATTATCGATGGCCGGACGATTCATTTACTCAAATCTAACCGGTGGTGTAATTGTGCAGGGTGCCAATACCAAAGCCGGCAAATCGGTGGCGGTAGATGTTTCCGGATATTACATCAATGATGATGTGAAGGCAGGTGATATGAAAGCGGAACTTGCGTTCGGATTTAACATCAGCAATATTGGAGCAAAAATGAATTATACCAATACTGCAGAGCGCGACTTTCTTCCTGCAAATCTTCGTTTGGGAACAGCTTTTTCGTTGGTACCTGATGAATACAACAAGGTTACTTTTGCATTTGATGTGAATAAATTATTGGTGCCTACGCGTCCGATTTACCGTTTGGATAATCAGGGTAATATTTTATATGATGCAGATGGAAATCCGCAGATCTTAAGTGGAATTGATAACAATGTGGGAGTTGCTGCCGGAATATTCAATTCGTTTCATGATGCTCCGGGTTTTTTTCAAACTGATCAAAGCGGAAATCCGGTTTATGATGCCAACGGCGATAAGGTCATTCAAAAAGGAAGCAAGTTTAAGGAAGAGCTGCGCGAGTTCAATTTATCTCCCGGAGTAGAGTGGTGGTATGCCAATCAGTTCGCTGTTCGTGCCGGTTATTTCCATGAACATGCCAGCAAAGGAAACCGTAAATACTTTACACTGGGTGCAGGTGTGCGTTATAGCGTATTTGCACTTGATGTGAGTTATCTTGTTTCGATCTCTCAGCAAAATCCTTTGAACAGAACCTTGCGCTTTACCTTGCGCTTTACGTTCGCTTCAAAAAAGGATAAGGATAAAGTCGATTAATGAAACTTCGGATTGGTTACGGATTCGATGTTCATCGCCTGAGTGAAGGTTATGATCTCTGGCTGGGTGGCGTAAAAATTCCTGCAGAAAAAGGAGCCGTTGGTCATTCTGATGCTGATGTGCTATTACATGCCATTTGCGATGCCATGCTGGGCGCTTTATCCTTGCGTGATATCGGACATCATTTTCCGGATACTTCCAATGAGTTCAAAGGAATAGATTCGAAAATTTTATTGAAACGCACCTACGCGCTTGTAAGGGAAAAAGGCTATAGGGTAAATAATATCGATTCGATGCTTTGCCTTGAAAAACCCAAAATAAAACCGCATATCGATGCCATGCGTGAAAGCATTGCCTCTATTCTTGAAGTTGAAATGGATGATGTTTCCATCAAAGCTACCACCAACGAAAAGTTGGGTTATGTCGGTAAGGAAGAAGGGTTAACTGCTTCTGCTGTGGTTCTTCTGATCGGTGTTTAGTCGTCTTGCTTTTCTCTCTTCGTGCAATCATCAATCATCACCGTCGTCGCTTCCGGATGATGCTGAATAATTGCTGATGTTGCGCTGATCGCTCTCATAATAGTAGATCATGATTTGCGCGATATCACGCATAAAATCAATCTTACCGATGCTGACTCTGTTAATTTTTAGTCCTGTACGGTCTTCAAGATCCTGAATGAGTTCCTGATGTTTTTGTGGTTTGATCAATTCTATTTTTTCATAGATCACCAATTGCGAGCTTTCATGTTTTAACATCCAGATGCGCTCGAAACCATACACCAGGATCAATAATGTAAGGTTGATGAATAGCAGTCCAACAAGACTACTGTCTTTTCCTGTTAATGCATTGGTAACCGAGATTCCGATCACTACAAATAAATAGGTCATTTCCCGAATTGGAATGGCATCGGTTCGGTAACGTATAATGGAGAATATCGCGAAAAGCCCCAGGGCCATTCCGGTATCAATATCTTTATTTTTAAGAGCGATACAAATGAAAAACGAAATGAATCCAATCATCATGTAAGTGAACAGATAATCTTTTCGTTTCGATGTGGGGTAGTAAACCAGACGTATCATTACCACTAAAACGGTAAGGTTAATGGCAAAACGAATGATCATTTTCCAGAAATCATCATCGTAAATGGGCATGCCCAATAATGAATCTTTCACGGCTTTCGCTTTGAGTTTGGCTGTGGGTAAATCAATAGTGCTCAGATCGTCTGTCTGAAGCTGGAACAGGAAATCATTAAAAAAATCAATCAGCATGGTGTCAGGCTACTTTATTTAGTCGGTCAATAAACAGAATCTTTTCTTTAAAGGTATTGTATTTCAATTGTGGTTTAATCAGCGCGGAGCCAACGCAATATTTGCTTATTCCGGATTCACGTATGCCCAGTTTTCGGAGTATTTGAATGATGCCGGAATTCCTGTTTCTGTTTTCCTGCTTTACTTCCGCAATGGCAAGTTCAGAAGTTTCGCGCGAGGTGTTTTGTAGTGAAAAGGTAAGTGAGGTATCGATTGTGACTCTCTCTTTGGCAACGCAGTGCACGAGGGTAATACGACGGAAATTGTTCCATAAGGCAGGACGCAGTTCCAGTTTTTTACCGATCGTTTTTTCAATGAATTCTTTTGACCGATCGGATAATTCTTCTTCAAACCCTTTTAGTTTGATGCGCGATTTTACGGTGCGTCCCTTTATCTTTTGTTTTATTTCGAGATAAAACAATCCGGATTCCACATAGTTTCTGATCCTGATCTTGTACCGATATGGTTTTCCATTATGGTGAGCAAGATACAGTGAATGATCGGGTGTATCGAAATAGAGGGTAATGTAGGATGCCGATCGCTTTCCGTTTATTGCGAGAACCCGGTAGTCGTTTTTGCAAAGACTCAGAATTTCATCCAGACGCTCACTATTGAATGCGAACTTGGTATCGGTTCGGTTCATGAGTTTTACACTATCCATCTCATCAAGACTGATAGCATCAAACTGTTCGATAATGGAAGATGAGAGGGTCAATCCTTTACGGTAATATCATCCAAAACAATAACATCTTTTTTTCCGCTGATTTCTACAGAGCGGATTTCGGGACTTAAATTCCCCGTGATCTCATGTTTGGTATAGGTGAAAATCTTGTAACGACCCGGGCGTAGGTATCGAAATTCGTAAGAACCATCGTAACTGGTTGAGATTTTATCGTCGTAATAGGTATTCCCTTCGCCGTAAATAATAAATACATCGTGATCGGGAGCGAAATATTGGTCAATCAAAACTCCACCGGTGTATTCTTTCATCCATATTTTCCCCTTAATGGTTGCCATGCCCCCAACACCTTCTTCTTTTTTACAAGAGGTAAATAGAATGCTCAGAAGGATTAACGATGGAAAAAGGATTCTTTTCATTGGAATGGGTTTTGTTAAAGTTTTAAAAATTTCACGACATATGAGCTATTTGTCTGCTGATTATTGAAACGAATCAGGAAAAGTCCGTTGGAATCCCAACTTTCAGTATTGATTCTTCCGGGGAGCAGGAATTGTCCGCCCGACATTTTTTTTCCATTTAAGTCGAATACCGAATAATCCCAACTGCTTCCTTCCGGACCAAGTATCTGCAGCATACCATTGCCGGGATTTGGGAAAGCGGTCAATTCTGTCGGGTTAGCATCTTCCACTCCAACAGTGCAGGACCATGCCGCAAGCTGAGTGGCCACCGAATTTCTGCGGTTGATTAGAAATGATTTAATACCCGGAAGTGTATTTCCACCGGGAACACCGCTCACGGTGATGGTTTGATCAATGTTATCTTCAAAATTCTGATTGCTGAAAAATTTCAGATTATCGGCGTATACATAGGGACGAATAACGGTAACCAGAGAATCAATTTTATTTTCCAGTGTCCAAATGCTGAAATCGTAATTAACCATCGCACATAATTCATCTGCCAAACGTTGTTTTACGGAATTGTTCTGTAATAAACGTTCATGCAGCGGACGGTTTCCTGCGGGATTGGGCGTGAAGAAAATAGATAGTGATTCAATTTGCGAAACATTCATTCCCATATTGAAATTTCCAAATGCTTCGTTTACATCCCATGTAATGAACCTGAATTTATTGCTGAGTGAATCGTGGTATACGTAATAATTATGGCCACTGCCTAAATAGGAATCAAGATTTGAAAAAAGAATATGTGATGCCCAGGTGGTGTAATATTCTTCGAGGTTAAAATAATTGGCCAATGTATCGGGTAAAACAGCTGTGGATGTCATGTTCAGTTTATTGATGAACAGAATCAGATCGTTCCAGTTGTTTAGCGTTTCGTTGGTCTTCAGTTCGTATTTGGGATAATAATTGGAAGCTGCAGGGCCTAACCATTTTAAATCGCCGGATGGATCTCCTTTGAAATTGTTGCCTTTATCCTCGTTGAAGACACGTTTTAAAAATGTTTTATCGATTTCTTCAACAACTGTATATAATCCCCATCGTACATTATTAATATACAATTCTGCATAGGTGCAACGAGGAGCGGGAACGCCGCGGTGTCCCAGAAAGTCGAGCATCAATTTCTCCCGCAGAAATGTGGGGTCTTTGAAACAGTTGTTGAGGTTCAGTTTTTTCAGACCATTGTATTTTTGTCCGGGTATATATTCGTTGAAATCGAGTTTGAATGATTTTTTATTGCTCGGGTTGTTGTAAGAAGAATTGCCTTTGAATTTCGCTCCGCTGTTGGCCAGCATTGATCCGTCTATCTCTACATCTGCTTTTATGTACACATCATTGGCATATCCTGCTGTTAAGGAATCCCAATATTGATTCTGGTGAAAGGTTAAACGGATCTCATGCACAGTAGCCGCACCAAAAAACAGATCGCCGGCATTTTGTGCCTGTGTGTAAAGCGGGGAAATGCAAAGTGCTGCGAATAACAAAATGAATCTGCTGCATCCTCCAATAAGGTTGAAGCTGATAAATGATCTTTCAGGTGCAATCATGATTAGCTAAGTAGTATCTTTATTCCCTGTTAGGGTCTGTAATTGCTCCTAACATGAACTTAAAGTTACGTAAACACTTAATTCATTATGTCGTCCAGGGTTCAAAAGGTTGAATTTCAGTATGAGTCATTTGATTCGAGGGATGAATTGGCCCAAGATGAGCAGGAGTTGATTGCCAAAGCGGTTGAAGCTGCCGAGATGGCCTATGCGCCCTATTCCAGGTTCCATGTTGGTGCTGCCTTGCGATTGAGTGGTGGGCGCATTGTAATTGGAAGTAACCAGGAGAATGTTGCTTACCCATCGGGACTTTGTGCTGAGCGTGTTGCCTTTTTCGCTGCAGGGGCACAGTTTCCGGGTAAGACTATAGAGAAGGTGGCGATTGTTGCTATTTCTGAGGATTTCCGTGTGGATGAGCCTGTTGCGCCTTGTGGTGCATGCCGCCAAAGCATGTCGGAATACGAGATCAGGCAGGACCAACCCATTCGTTTGCTACTTTCGGGGAGTTCGGGGAAAGTGCTTGTGATTGATAGTGTGCTCAGTCTGCTGCCTCTTGTTTTCAACGAAACCAAGCTTAAAAAGTCGCCTGCACAGTAGGCGTTTATCATTATATTTGCCCGATCCAAAATCCATTCCATGGCTTCAGAGACAAAAGCGAAGAAGTCGACCCCCGGTAAACTGGTGGCGACAGCGGACAAGAAAGTGAAATTCTCCAAGGAGACGTACGTGAAATGGTACGAAGACATGCTTGTCATGCGAAAAATCGAGGAAAAAGCCGGACAGCTTTACCTGCAACAGAAGTTCGGAGGTTTTTGTCACCTCTATATTGGCCAGGAGGCTGTGGTTGCTGGAACAGCATCAGCTTGTCGTCCCGGTGATAAACACATTACTGCCTACCGCGATCACGCGCATCCTATTGCGTTGGGTGTTCATCCCAAATACATGATGGCCGAATTGTACGGTCGCAGCACGGGAATGTCGAAAGGAAAAGGCGGATCCATGCACATGTTCCATAAGGAATCCAACCTGATGGGCGGACACGGAATAGTGGGAGCACAGATTCCAATGGGAGCAGGAATTGCATTTGCAGAAAAATACCTTGGCACAGATAACGTATGTTTTGCATCCATGGGCGACGGAGCTGTTCGTCAAGGTGCATTGCATGAAACATTCAATATGGCCATGTTGTGGAAATTGCCTGTGATCTTTATTGTAGAGAACAACAATTACGCAATGGGAACATCGGTTGAACGCACAACCAATGTAACTGATCTTTCCAAATTGGGTGCATCGTACGAAATGCCATCTTTCAATGTAGATGGAATGAGTTGCGAAGCCGTTCACCTTGCCATTGAAGAAGCATGCGAACGTGCACGTAGAGGCGATGGTCCTACCTTGTTAAATATCATGACCTATCGCTACAAAGGACATTCGATGAGCGATCCTCAGAAATACCGTACGAAGGAAGAAGTGGAAGAATACAAACGTCAGGATCCCATTGAACAAGTATTGGCAACGATCCGTGCGAATAAATACCTAAGCGAAAAAGAAATTGAAGCGATCGAGCAGAAGGTTGACGCGATTGTTGAAGAGAGCGTGAAGTTTGCAGAGGAGAGTCCATTACCGGATCCGTCTGAGCTGTACAATGATGTGTACGCAGAACCCAACTACCCTTACATTATCGAATATTAATTATTTCTACTACCATGGCAGAAATCATACGCATGCCCAAACTCAGCGATACCATGACAGAAGGTGTGGTTGCGCAGTGGCATAAAAAAGTAGGCGATGCAGTTAAATCGGGCGAATTGCTTGCTGATATTGAAACCGACAAGGCTACGATGGAATTTGAATCGTACCAGAATGGTGTCTTGTTACACATTGGAGTAGAAAAGGGAAAGGGAGCACCTGTAGATTCCATTTTAGCAATTCTTGGAAAGCAGGGTGAAGATATTTCTGCACTTCTCGAAGAGGAAAAGAAAAAAGCAGTTGCTCCACAGGCAGAAGTAAAAGCTGAACTTCCTGTAGCGAAAGAGGAACCCGTTAAAATTGCTGCTGAAGCACCTAAGACTGTTTCTGCTCCGGTGCAAAAAACAGTTAAGACCAGCGCACCTGTTGCCAATGCAAATGGTCGCACAAAAATTTCTCCATTGGCAAAACGTCTTGCCGAAGAGAAGGGGTTAAATCCAAATCTCCTGCAGGGTAGTGGCGACGGCGGAAGAATCGTAAAACGCGATATTGAAAATTTCGGTGGGATGGGAATGATGTCCACCGGCGTTGAAAGTTATACTGAAGTTGCTGTTTCGCAAATGCGCAAAACCATTGCACGTCGTTTGGCGGAAAGCAAATTTACAGCACCTCACTTTTACCTCACACTCGAAATTGATATGGATCGTGCAATCGATGCACGTAAAGCCATTGCTGATATTTCCGGAGTTAAAGTCAGCTTCAATGATATGGTCATTAAAGCAGCTGCTTTGGCATTGAAAAAACATCCTGCTGTTAACTCCAGCTGGTTGGGCGATCGCATCCGTTACAATCAACATGTACACATGGGGGTTGCTGTTGCGGTGGAAGACGGATTACTTGTTCCTGTAGTTCGTTTTGCTGATACTAAACCATTATCGCAGATCTCTGCTGAAGTGCGCGATTATGCACAAAAAGCAAAAGATAAAAAATTGCAGCCATCCGATTGGGAAGGCAATACGTTCACCATCTCCAATCTTGGAATGTTTGGTATCGAAGAATTCACCGCAATCATCAATCCGCCTGATGCCTGTATTCTTGCCGTTGGCGGAATAAAACAGGTTCCAGTTGTAAAAAATGGTGCAGTTGTTCCCGGTAATATCATGAAAGTGACCTTATCCTGCGATCACCGCGTTGTTGACGGCGCAACAGGAGCTGCGTTCCTGAATCATTTTAAACAACTGATGGAGAACCCTGCAGTGATGCTGGGGCAATTTTCTATCTGAGGGTAATAATTGTCGTTACAGTTCCATTCTTATTTTCCATTCTTTCGGAAAATAATTATTGGAGCGTTGCTGTAATTGTTTGATCCATCCCAGAGGCGTCTGCTTATAGGTAATAAGGTTCCATCCGGGTTTGCCTTGTGTGCTGATGTCTTCCGTTTTTAGAAATCGCAATGCTTCATCCTGACCAAGTTCGAGCGATTGAAAAGCATCGGGATTCAGGGCAATATTCATTGCAAATTCGGGTTGAGGAATGATATCCTTTCCTTTTTTGACGGCCACCGGGTAGGATTCAAGTGCAAAACGCAAATGTTTTTTTAGTCGGACGATTTCAGTACTGTGGGTTTGCAGTACGATGGAGTCGCCATTACGGATCAGGAATTTTTGCCATTGTGGTAGCACCCATTCTGCAATTTCTTTTTCGCGTGTAGGAGACACCATATCCTTTTTACGGATGTAGTGGTCGTTGCAGGTTTCCGTTTTTCGCAGTGCCGATAAAAAGAAACCTTCACCTCGGGTTTTGTGAGGAAAAAAACGGTAACAGGAAACATCACCTGCTTTTGTTTTTGTGATGTTCCATTCGTCAGGAACATTTAGTTCAATATTTTCAGCGGAATGATTACTGATCCAGTTTTCAATTTGTTTTTCGTTCTCATCGGTATTGTACGTGCAAGTGCTGTATACGAGAACGCCTCCTTCTTTTAGGGCCGGCCATATTTTTTGGAGGATATCGTGCTGACGAACTGTGCAGGTGCGGACATTTGTTTCCGACCATTCCTCGAGAGCGCGTGGGTCTTTTCGTATCATACCTTCTCCTGAACAGGGTGCATCGACAATGATGATATCAAAAAATCCTTCCAGCGCAGAAAAGTTTTCCGGTGCGTTATTGGTGACATACACCCGCGGATCACCGTATTTCAAAACGTTTTCTCGAAGTACAGAGCAGCGCGGTCGTTCAATTTCATTGGCAATGAGTAAATCATTTTCTCTGAGTAGTGTCGCGGCAAGTGTAGTTTTGCCTCCGGGAGCAGCGCAGAGATCGAGTATGCGGACAGGGTTTTCAGGTAAAATTTCGCTCAATACATGATACAGAAACATAGAACTGGCCTCCTGCGGATAATAACATCCGGCATGAAAAAGAGGATCGCGGGTAAAAACAGGACGTTCTGAAAGGTAGTAACCTAAACTACACCAGGAAACCTGTTTTTCGTTTTCCGGAAAAAACTTTTTAAGCGGATGAATACGAATACTTACCGGTGGAGTTTCCTGCAGTGCATCGGCCAGAAGTTTTTGCTGTTGATCATCCAAAAAATGATCCAAAGAGGCAATGATGCGAGCTTTTTTTTCCACTTAATTGTCGAGCGTCTGTGTTTATGTTGAATTTAAATTCAGGTTGAAGAAGGCAGAAATCACTTCTTCATCATTTGTTCTTTTTTTACAAGCGTGATCTTTCCGATTTTTTCCAGGGCTTTCATATCGAATGCTCCGGTATTGCCTACAAGTGTAATGGTAATTGGTTTTTGACTAATCTCGTTTTTCCAGAAGGAAACTACATTTTCAAATTCCATTGTTTTGTAGTTGGCAATCATTTCAATGTTAGGATCCTGATTGTATCCTCTGTATTTCCATCCTTCAATGGTTTCAATGATGGATTTAAATCCGGGTCTTTCCGACTGGGCCGATTGTATCAGGCTTGATTGTAATGATGTCCAACGCTCCGGTTTTTGGGGCATGTTCCTGATCAAATCAAGCATCGCATTAACAGCATCGTTGGTTTTGTCCGATTGACATCCGATATAGGAAACAAACCAGGAAGATTGTCCGGCTTTGGACGGAGCAATATATCTTCCCCAGGTAGAATAGGCGAGCGATCGGAATTCGCGGATCTCCTGGAAAACAAGTGAGGACATATCGCCACCAAAGTATTTATTGAATGCTGCTATTTCGGGAGCCATTTTGAGGTCGAACGGTTTTCCGCTGATAAAAAAGTAGGCCTGGGTTTGCACAGCTTTTTTGTCTTCGTAAATAAATATTTGGCTTTCCTGATTCCATTGTTTCCGTTCCAGGTGAACTCTCGGTTTTTTCTCTGTTCTGTTTCCGGCCACACTTTCCGGTTCAAAAACTGCACGCAGACGTTCGCCGGGAATGTTCCCGACAAAATTGATGCTTAATTCTGCCTGTAGAGCTTTTTTGAGTGCATCGGTAACGCGTTGTGCTTTCATGGATTTTACTTCTCCCAACGAAACTTCGCGCAGGTAAGGAGAGTTGTTGCCGTAATTGATGAAAGCATTCAGAACACCCGACATGTACGATGGTTGCCGCTCGCTTATTTTCAGTTCAGCTTTTAAATCGGAATACACCTTTTTGATTTTTTCATCTTCTGTTTTAATATGATTCAAATGACGTCGGATGAGTTCCATGGTTTCAGCAAAATTTTCTTCCATGCCATTGGCATAAACGATGAACTCTTCTTCTGTCACATAAAAATCAACTTCTGATCCTATGTTGTAAAGCGCTTTATTGAATTCGATTGCGGTGAAATAATCGGATGCAGCATATTGCAGGTAATCGGGAGCAATTTTCAGATCGGGTTCGTAGAATTTTCCAGTACCAAAACGCAGTTTGATGCTGAACACGGAATTGTATGGATTTGTTGATTGGTACAACGTGGTTTTATCGCCCAACTTGTATTCTTTGATGTCCTTTTCGAAATCCACAAAACGGGTGATCGCTTCGTCTTCAGGAATTGTTTTCCATTTTTTGTAATAATCCGATTGCAGTTCTTCTTTTGGAATGACAGGTTCGAAACCGGGCTTTTCCAGTTTTTCCTTATCGGGCCTGCCCATTTTGGAATGAAGTACCAGCGAATTTTCTCCAAGGTATTTGTTGGCCACCCGCACAATGTCGTCTTTGTTTACTGCGCGTATTTTCGATTCGTAACTCAGAAATTCACTCCAGGAAGTGCCGGATGAAAAAGCAGTTCCGATGGACAGTACGCGACTTTCATTGCGTTCCCAATTTTGCTGAAAGTATTTGATCAACGAAATCTTGGTGGCTTCCAGAAGACGTTCATCAAATTCTCCTTTTTTAATGTTGCTGATCTCAGCACGTATTACGCGTTCTGCTTTTTTCAGGGATTGACCAACCAGTTTTGGTATAAAGAAAAAGATTGCCGCTCCATAGTCGTCATTGATCAATGGGAATGCGCCGCACTCCAGCAGTTTGCCTTCGCGTTTTAAGCGATCGAGTGGGCCTGCGCTTTCATTGGAGAGCATGTTGAGAAGGACTTCAACTTCAGTTTCGTCATTCGCATTTTTAGCGGGCACTCTGAATCCAATGGCTCCTGCTTTTACCGGAGTTGCGCGCATTTTTACCAGCTCGCGTCCTTTAAAATCTTCTTCCCTGTAGTTGGGAAATTCAGGGATAGGAGCGGAACGCCAGTCGGAAAATTTTTCTTCGATGATGCGAATCACTTCTTCCGATTTAAAATCTCCGGATAGAATCAGCGCCATATTGTTGGCAACGTAATACGTGTTGAAATAGTTGTACATCGCAGTAAGCGATGGATTTTTGAGGTGTTCCGTTTTTCCGATTACAGTTTGTTGTCCGTACGGGTGGACTTTATAAAATTTCTGCATGTATTTTTCCAGCACAAATTCAATGGGATTATCCATTCCTCTGTTTTTCTCTTCGTAAACGGTTTCCAATTCACTCTGAAAAAGGCGGAACACCGGTTTTTCAAAACGATGATCGTAAATCTCAAGCCATCTGCGAATCTGGTTGGGAGGGAAGGTATTGAAATAGGCGGTGATTTCTTCGGTGGTGAAGGCGTTTACATCATCTGAACCAATTTCAGAAAGCATGCGGTCCATCTCATTTGGAATAGCGTATTGTGCTGCTTTTACAGATTCGTCATTGATCTTTTTCTGGATGATTTTGCGTTGTAAAGGATCTCTTGTTTTTCCCAGTTCATCGTACAGGCGATTAATTTCATCAAGGTGAATTTTTTCCTGTACATAATTGGTTGTACCCAGTTCTTCAGTGCCCTTGAATAGCATGTGTTCGAGGTAATGAGCCATACCGGTGTTATCGGCAGGATCTTTTTTCCCTCCTGTTTTAACAACCACCGCACCAAAGACCTGTGGAATATCATGGTTCTCTGACAGGAATACGGTTAGTCCGTTTTTCAATTGGTATTGTTTCAACCCAATTGGGTCATTTTTAAATGTTACAGGCTGCAATTGGGCACTTGCCGTAATACAGGTAAGAATGCTCAGTGAAACAAATAGAAATAGCCTCATCAGTACTGTTTTTATAATGGTAAATATGAGGATTTTTGGCGGACTATTTCATGCAGTACGATGCAGTTGCAATTGGCGTTGGCAGGCAGATTTTCTTTGCTACCCCCCTAAAAAAGAGAACGCCGGTCGTATGACCGGCGCCTCCAGGTAGCCCTAAAACCCTGAAAACTTATTTAGAGGCTACAAGGCTCACGTTGTACTTAATATCGTCGCTGATAACGGCATCACCAATTGCACCGCTAACACCTGAACCATAAGTTACACCCCAATCGTTACGGTTGATGGTGAACTCTGCAGTTGCAGTAAGCTTGTCACCTTCTACTTTAATTGTAGCAGGGAAGCTGATGTTTTTGGTTACGTCCTTAATGGTCATGTTTCCGCTAACATTGTAAGTGCCATCCTGACTTTTGGTTGCACCCGTAATTTCAAATTTTGAAGTAGGATATTTTTCAGCATCGAAAAAATCCGCTGCCATTAAATGACCGGCAAGTTTCGCCATTTTTTCCGGATCTCCACCTTCGTCAGTTGCTTTTACTGTTTTCATATCAACAGTAAAATTACCACTGGTAAGTGTGTCGCCCTTCATAGTAAGTTCGCCTGAGATGATGTCGATAACACCCTGGTGACCATAAGCTAATTTAGAGCCGTACCAACCAAGTGTACTGGCTTTTACATCTACTTTGTAAACGATGCTTTCTGCTGCTGCATTGGCAACATCTTTAGCATCAGTTGATTCTACTGCATCGCTGCTACAAGCTGTAAAAAGTGCTGCCGCAAGCACGGAAAAAGAAAGAATTCTAAGTGTTTTCATGGGTTAAATGTTTTGTTTTAAGTTAGTTCAACAAATGTATATACAACAATTGAATTGAGCAAGAAATTCTTTATTAAAACACCACTTTCTTAATTTTGTTTAACATTATAGTATGAAAGCTGAAATTAAATGTCCCGCTTGTTTGGCTTGGGTTTCCTCTTCCGACGGGCACTGTACGCATTGTGGTTCAGTGCTCGACCGGAATGTCCGACTTAAACAAGACAGGATCAGCAGGGGGGTATCTGTTGGTCCGCCGGAACGAAAAAAGACCCGGATCGATCTTTGGCTGGAGCGAACGGAGCACTCGGAAAATACATTGGTAGTTGTTTTAAGGGCTATTGTTGGTGTTGCCTGGGCAATTTATATGGCAGTGCTTGGGTTTATTGTGTGGTTGGTAACACTATTGGCAGGATGAAACGTGCTTATTTGCTTTCCGGAACATTTCTCTATCTTCTGCTTTACTTCAACAAGCATATTTTTCAGTTTGATTTTCCATTTCGTCACCAGCTTTCAAATGTATTGGCGGTACCTCTTATTACAGGGTGGATTGCATGGAGCATGCAGAAATTCTGGTCGACCCGTTTCGTTCCGGAACGAGGAATGGTTTGGATGACTTTTGTTGTAATCAGTATTTATTTTGAATTCATTCTTCCGCAATGGTCTGCTTCGGCTACGGGAGATCCCTTTGATTTGCTTGCTTATTTTTTCGGGACAATTCTCTGGTTTTTTCTGATTGAAAAGAAAGAGCATGAATTGAACGATAAGGCCCAGGTTTTAATTAAGTCCGCATTAATCAGAAACTAAAACGGATCTGAATTCTTACTTCTGATTTTCGATTACCCTCAATTTCATTCATGCCTGATCCAACACTTGTTCTGTTGTTGTAAAGGAATTGTGCGTAACGCAGCCAGATATCGAATCGCTTTTTGTACTGATAACGAAGTATGCCGTAAAAACGACTGCCTCTGTAATAATAGGCAGGAATGGAAAAGACATACAATACATCATTTTCGTAAGCGTAAATTCTGGAATTGTAAGAGTCGGTATCGAATAGTGCGTAACGGGCGGTGAGGGAAAGGGGAGATGACATCGGTTTCCATACTACATCCTGGTAAATGACATATCCTTTTTCTTTTTCCTGATTACTGTAACCAACATCCATCCACTCGAAACGGCTTCTTAATGTAATTGCATCACTTGCTTTATAGCTAAACTGATATCGGAAATTGTTTTGTTCCTTATCCAGCAGTACATCAATCGCTTCCGGATCATTGGGGTCGTTGCCGGGTTTTGTGCGGGTGCGCACGCGGAAATACATATCGAGTTTTTTATTGGGACGCCATTGTAGCTGACCAAGAAATTCGTAACCACGCATCGGACCAGTAACTCCTGAACGAAGCCAATTGCTCTCGAATGAATCAAAATAAACATTGATCATCCAGTTTGGATTGGGACGCAATTCTGCTCCGATGTATAATCCTTTTTCATTCACAGGTCGACTTCCTTCTGCAAGTGCGTTGGCGAAAAGTGACTGGTAATTTTTCTGGTAATTGCGGTAGAACAACACGAGTGAAAATTTCGGATCGAGTGAAGCAAGAATTCCCGATTGCATTGCCATTCCACCATTGACACTGCGGGAGAATTCGCCGAAAAAATTAAAGTTTCTCCAGATGTGATTGAAATCAAGTCCGGTTACAAGATTGCTTTTTCCGGTAAAATCAAATTGGTTGAGGTAGGTGATGTTTTTTTCCAATGCCGTAGAAAGCGTCGAATAAACGGCAGTAGCACCGATGTTGGTTCGTTTTGTTTTCCAGGCGGTGTGTCCTCCGTAATGACTCAATAGTAAAGCGCCTTTATCTTCGAGTTCCGCAGGTGTAGCATGTATGCCGGATGTTTGCAGCGATGAAACCACAAATCCTTCATCATTTACCTGCGATGTATCTTCAACCAGAATACGGTTTGCATCTACCCTGTTGCGTGAAACAAATCCGGTGAATTCCATTTTACCGAATTTCATTGTTGCTGCAGCTCCACGCATAAATTGGTTTTCATCGACCGAGGTGTAGGGGCGAATTGTAGTGCTGGTTCTTTTTACGTTAAGTGAGTTCGCGGTTTTTCCCAGTGCAAGTCCGGTAGCGAAGGTGAGGCCCTGTCCGAAAGAAACCTGATAGTCGCCAATTGCAAGTGTTTTGAGCGGACCAATATCGCGTATTAGAAAATGCGCACTGTAAAAATCAAAACCATTTTTTTGTGTGCCTCTAAAGAATTCCTCTCCCGGATCTTTTTCTCCTGTAATACCAAATGAAATTTTGTTTCCAAAACGATAACGGTACCGCATATACAATCGATCCGGACTACCCAGGTAGCGCGAATTGGGTTTTAGTGCAAGCAGACTATCGCTGATGGGAGCAAATCCCGATTGAGGCTCAAGCGTGCGTGTCCAGCGGAGAAACAATTCGTTTTGTCCATCTCTCATCAGTGTTTTCCAATCGGCATGTGGTGCATCGAAACGATCTGCAATTTTCACAAAGGGAAGAATGGCGCGGATGATCTGCAAATCAAATCCGGGTACCGCCTGCAACTCGTAAATAGAAAGGAATTTGCCGTTGCGTTCGATGTGCATCAGCAGGTTGGTGATTTGAATTTCGCTCAGCAAATACAGTTCCTGCAATTCTTCGCGCGAAGTTTTGTTGAGGTTGATTGGATTATCATAATAATAACTCAGCTGATCAAATACGGTAGTGAGATCGATATCTTCCTGTCCGAGTGATTCACCAATAAGTTCGATGGTTTGTTCAAGGATTTGTGCTTTACGTGTTTCTTCTCCTACCTGCGCTTTTGCGGGAGAGAAGAAAAGCAATAGGAGTAAAGCGAAACAAAACCTCATTAGGGTGCAGGTGTTTCAGATTTTTCTTTGCCGAAACGGTAGGTCATTCCCACTTGAGGAGAAAAGCCGAGTGTTTGATGGTAAGAAGCGGCGACATCAAGCGTGAATTGTTTGAGGTAAAAACCAAAACCAAAATTGTTGAGTGTAGGACGCGTTGAAACCCCTGCGCGTATTGCTAATTTTTCCACCACTTTGTATTCGGCACCCGCTCGAAAAACAACCGGATGATCGATGTCTTTCTGCACTTCGGTTGCAACAATTACTTTGGGTGAAACGGTATAATGCGCTCCCAAACGCATGATGCTGGGGATGTATTCATTGTTTACGATTCCCGAATGTTTTGCACGGTTCAGGTTATAGGCATGTGCTGCTATGCGGAGGTCTTTTGTGACCTGTACCTGAAAGCCAAGGTCGGCACACAAGGCAGAACTGCGGCCGTACACATCACCAAAACGAATGGTGGTATAGTTCAACCCGATTCCCACACTGAATACAGGACTCAATTTCATTCCGTAAGCCAGTGAAGTTTTGCTTTCGTTGTAGGCAGCGGATCCAAATGCGTGATAGAGCAATCCGAAAGTACCCTGTTTAACCGGAAGAGCGAAAGCAAAAGCACTCAGACCCATTTCACGCAAGAGATAGCGGTTTTCATAGTAAACAGAAGCTGTGGGTGCATCGAGAAAGGCCAATCCAGCCTGATTGTGGTGAACCGACCAAACATCCTGCAAGCCAACCGAAGCATTCGCCATACCCGCGCTCCGGGCGCCCACGGGAAGATTGTCGTTACCCGCAAAGAGAGGAGCGGAACCGAACAGCAAAAAGAGTAAAAGAAAGCGCTTCATTGCGCACTAAATTAAGCAAAAAGCAATACAAAGACCTTAGGGGCAGATTGCTAAATTGTTAAGGAGTTTTGAGGTGTAAACTGACCTAATTCTTAGAACCACTTTCAAAATTATTGAAATCATTTTTTTAAGTGTATATTTTGAATTGTGTTTTGCGGTACCTAGTTTTTTTTTTGTTTTAAATATTTCATCAATTAAAAGCAGAAAACAATAGAATCTCTAATTTCAAATGAAGCTTTGGTACTGAAGGTTCATAATAAAATTTATGCTGCTGCACCCTTAAACGTATTTCCTTTTATGTTTTTTTACATCAATGAAGACAAGCTGATGACGATTCTTTCAGTTTTGTATTTGTCCTGAAACACTGGAAATCCTGTTTAAAAAAACTCAGGGAATAAAATAGCCCTATCCGATCGTCTTTTTTTAAATCAAAACAGCCTCCTAAAACCGACCTGGACCCCCCTTAATCCGACCTCTTATGTTTAGTTTTTTATCAAAACCGCGATCTTCAAAAAAGGAGATGTGCGCAATTAGTGTGCAAATTTTGCCAAAAAAAGAAGGGGTTATGATTTTTTCAATCATAACCCCTTGATAATCATGTGGGAGTTGAGGGATTCGAACCCCCGACCCTCTGCTTGTAAGGCAGATGCTCT
>ERZ761602.241-NODE-241-length-130581-cov-8.572828_pt1 | contig 130581 bp, 130 predicted proteins | sample MGYA00512165_ERZ761602 | MGnify/ENA primary metagenome ERZ761602 (study PRJEB28899, sample SAMN02445085) | bioreactor sludge metagenome | biome: EBPR sludge; isolation source: Thorneside wastewater treatment plant | place: Australia: Brisbane, Thorneside...
ACAACCAGATCAGCGGGTTCATCATGCAGAACCTGAACGCGATCGGCGTGCCCACCCACTACATCAAGACCATGAACATGCGCGAACAACTCGTTCGCGAGGTGGAGATCATTCCGCTCGAGGTTGTCTGCCGCAACGTGGCCGCGGGTTCGCTCTCCACCCGCTTGGGCATCGAGGAAGGCACGCCGCTGCCGCGCTCGATCATCGAGTTCTACTACAAGAAGGACGAGCTCAACGACCCGATGGTGGCCGAGGAGCACATCACCGCGTTCAATTGGGCAAGCACACAGGAAATCGATGACATCATGGCGCTGACGCTGCGCATAAACGACTACCTGTTCGGCATGTTCGGCGCCGTGGGGATCAAGCTCATCGACTTTAAGATCGAGTTCGGCCGGCTGTACGAAGGCGACATGGTGCGCACGGTCGTCGCTGACGAAATCAGCCCGGACAGCTGCCGCCTCTGGGACGTGCAGACAAACGAGAAGATGGACAAGGATCGCTTCCGCCGCGATCTCGGCAACGTCACCGAGGCTTATGTCGAGGTCGCGCGCCGTCTCGGCATCGTCAAACAAGCCGCCGCGGGCGGCGAAAGCGTGCATTGAGGGGGTCAGTAGTCAGGTAGTCAGGTGTCAGTAGCGGGTGCCTACTGACCACCTACTCGCTACTCACTTCCCCGCAGGGGGAACATATGAAAGCCATTGTCACGGTCGGCTTAAAGCCCGGCGTTCTGGATGTGCAGGGAAAAGCGGTCGCTGGCGCGCTCAAGGAGCTCGGCTTCGCGGACGTGGAAGACGCACGCGTCGGCAAACGCATCGAGATCACGCTTGACGACGCGCTCGATCGGGAAACCGCCGAAGCGCAGGTCAAGGATATGTGCGAGAAGCTGCTCGCGAACACGGTCATCGAGAGCTACCGCGTCGAAATCGCGGGCTAGACGTCGCGCGGCGGCATCCTTGCAAGCGGCGGCGGCGCGGCTAGGCTTCTCAAGACATTGAGGGTCAGCCGATGCTCACGTGGGGCGACGATTATCCAATCCATCAAACGCCAGAGCCGGTCGCGTTCTCCGGCAGCGACCGGAACTTCTACGACCGCTACTTTTTCAACGGCTACACGCCGGACTTTTCGGTTTTCTTCGCGGCGGCGTTGGGCGTCTATCCGCATCTCGACGTGATCGACGCCGCCTTCTGCGTGCTCGTCGACGGCAAGCAGCACAACGTGCGCGCCTCGCGGCGGCTCAACAGCGAGCGCATGAAGCTCGATGTCGGCCCCATCGAAGTGCGCGTGATCGAACCGCTTCAAAAGCTCGGTGTTCGCGTCGGCGACAATGACGGCGGCGTCCGCGCCGATCTTGTCTTCGATGCGCATCACCGCCCGATCGAAGAACCGCGCTTCACCCGTCGCAACGGCACGCGCATGTTTATGGACTACACGCGCATGACCCAAAACGGCGCGTGGTCGGGCGATCTCAGCATCGGCGGCGAAAAGCTTGCTGTCGCGGGCGCATTCGGCACGCGCGACCGCTCATGGGGCATCCGGCCTGTCGGCGCGCCGGACTCACAACCTGGCTCCGATGCTTTCCAGTTCTTCTGGCTCTGGGCGCCGTTCAATTTCGAGCGCTATGCCGTCTTCTGCCACACCAACGACGATGAGGCCGGCAAGCCCTGGAACCGCCGCGCCGTCATCGACCACATCGGCGCCGCGCGCATCGAATACGAGCAACCGATCTTCGATCTGAAATACCGCGCGGGCTCCCGTCGCCTGCAGCGCGCCAACATCGCGCTCGGCCCCGACGCCGCGCTCAACATCGAACCCACCGGCGCGCATTTCTACATGAGCGGCCTCGGCTACACCCATCCGACCTGGGGGCACGGGCGCGATCACGGCGCGTTTGAAACCGCCTACGACGTCATCGACACGCACGCCATCGACGACAACGCGCCGGCGCAGATGCACATCCAAGCGCTGGCGCGCGCGACGTTGAAAAACGACGGCGTACAAGTCGGGATCGGCGTTTTGGAGCAATTCCTGATTGGCCCGCATGCGCCGAGCGGTTTTAGAGCCATGCTGGACGGAGCGCCGTGACCGTCGCCGCGCACCCGGACGGGTTCACCACGGGCTGGCTTGAAACCGTGCTCGGCGCGCCGGCCGGCGCTCTGCGCGGCTTCAGCGCCAAACCGATTGGCACCGGTCAGATGAGTTTGAGTTTTCGCGTGAGGCTTGATTGGCGCGACGACGAGGGCCCCGCGTCAATCGTCGCGAAATGCCCTTCCACCGATCCCGGCACTCGCGCCATCGCCGCCGCGCTCGGCTCCTATGCGCTGGAGTTGGGCTGGTACCGCGACCTTGCCCACGTGATCGGGGTCAACTGTCCGCGTTGCCTTCATCTTGAAGCCGACGCCGATCAAACCGCCTTCGTGTTGCTGCTTTCCGATCTGGCGCCAGCGCAGCAGGGCGACCAACTCGCCGGCGCCTCCATCGCGCGCATCGAAGCCGCCCTCGCGCAGGCGGCTCTGTTGCACGCGCCGCTCTGGGCAGACGCGCGGCTGGCCGACATTGCGTGGCTGCGACCACGCCCAAACGTCGACGCCATGGTGCGCCAGATGCTTCCGCCGCTCTACGCGAAATTTCGCGAGCGGTACACGGAGCGGCTGGCGCCGGAAATCATTGAACTTGGCGACGCGTTCGTGGCGCGCGCCGACGCCTACTTCAGCAAAGCGCCGAGCGCGCGCACGCTCCAGCATCGCGATTTTCGCATCGACAACATCCTGTTCGCGCCCGGAGACCAGAGCGCCTACGTCGTCGACTGGCAGACGCTTGGCATCGGCGCGGGCGCGGCGGACGTCGCCTACCTTATCGGCACCAGCATCGCCGACGCCGCCGTCCGCGCCGAAGAAGAGGAGCGTCTGGTCCATCTCTACGCGCAAGCGCTGCATGCGCGTGGCGTGACGACGCCCGCGGAGACGCTATGGACTGAGTATCGCCTCTACGCGTTCAGCGGCCTAGTCATGGCGATCATCGCGTCGATGAACGTCGAGCGCACGGAACGCGGCGACGAGATGTTCGCGGTCATGGCTGAGAGGCCAGCGCGGCAAGCGCTGCACCTCAACAGCCTTTCCCTGCTCTAACGGCTACTGCGGCATCTCCGTCGAGAGCGGCCGCGCGATGGCTTCGGCGATGCTCGCCTCAACATCGTTGTGGCCGCCAAACGCGGTGCCGACCTGGATGGCGCGCACGCGCTCGGCGTAGGTCGCGTAGGCGGCTTCCGGCAACGGAACATACCCAACTTCCGGCGCAAGTCGCGCGGCGTTCGCGATATAGTATTGCATGAAGCGCTGCACCTGCGGACGGCGCAACGCCTCCGCATTGGCATAGATAAACATGGGCCGCGCCAGCGGGTAGCTGCCGTCCGCGATGCTTTCCGCGGTCGGCGTCACGCCATCGACTCTCAGAGCGCGCACGCGCTCGCGGTTTTGCACGTAGTAGGCATAGCCAAAGTAACCCATGCCCCCGGCGTTGCTTGAAACGCCCTGGACGATCACGTTGTCGTCCTCGCTCGGGGAAAAGTCCGTCCGCGAGGCGCCGCCTTCGCCCGTCACCGCTTCGGTGAAATAGTCGAACGTGCCCGACGCCGTGCCCGGGCCGAAGAGTTGGAAAGGCGTATCCGGCCACGCGGTGTTCACCTGGCGCCAGCGCGTGATGACGCCATCGGCCGCCGGCTCCCAGATGCGCCGGAGCTCGGTCATGCTCACGCCCGTCACCGGACTGCTTGGATGAACGACGACGCTCACGCCATCGAACGCGATCAGCACTTCAACGTATTGAATGCCAGCCGCCGCACAGGTGCGCATCTCATCGGCGAGGATTGGGCGCGAGGCGTCTTGAATTTGGGTTTCACCGCGACAGAACTTGGCGAAGCCGCCGCCCGTGCCGCTTTCGCCGACGGTGACGCGCGCCGCGGCGGTTTGGCTCGTGGTGAAGGCTTCCGCTGCGGCCTCCGACAACGGATACACGGTCGACGATCCATCGATCTGGATCGACTCCCCCGATCCGCCCGCCGGCGCGTCGCCACCGCCGCAGGCCGCCAGAGCCAACGCCAACCCCATGACGCCCGCGCGCATCACATATCCTCGCATTACAAGCCCCCACTTCTTCCGGTTCCAAATCCGCCGCCGTGTGCCACGGTTTTGTGACAAACGCGTATCAGTCCTGCCTCTTCTCATCGCGCGGCGTTGGCGGCCCCTCAGGGCCGGGCCCGTTCAGACGATAAAGAATTCTCGTCAAAATCAGTGTGATCCCGATGGTCGCCAGCAGCGCGATTATGATCCAAGTCGGCATGGGAACTTCATAGCACGCCCTTGGCCGGAATCACCGCCCGGACTAGAAGAGCCAGATGAAATCCGCCGTGATCGTGTTTCCGGGGTCCAACTGCGACCGAGACGCCGCACGCGCCATCGAGCGCATCACTGGCGCGGCCCCAGCCATGCTCTGGCACAAGGAGCCTGACCTGCCCGCGGGAACCGATTTGGTGGTGTTGCCGGGCGGGTTTTCCTATGGCGACTACCTGCGCTCGGGCGCCATGGCGGCGCGGAGCCCAGTCGTGCGTGCGGTCACCGCCCACGCCGAGCGCGGGGGGCTCGTCCTGGGGATTTGCAACGGCTTTCAGGTGCTCACCGAAACGCGCCTGCTTCCCGGCGCGCTGGCGCGCAACGCCGGGCTCAAGTTTCGCTGCCTCGAGGCGCCGCTGGCGATCGTGAACGCCAACACGGCCTTTACCCGCGCCTATCGGGAAACCCGCGAGACCGCGATCCCGATCGCCCACGGCGACGGCCGCTTCATCGCCGATGAAGACACCTTGGAGCGGCTTGAAGGGGATGGCCGCGTTGTGTTCCGTTATCTCGACAACCCAAACGGCTCCGCGCGCGACATAGCGGGCATCGTCAACGAACGCGGCAACGTGCTTGGCATGATGCCCCATCCGGAGCGCGCGTCCGATCCAGCGTTGGGCCGCACCGGCGGCGCCGCATTGTTTCAAAGCCTTCTGGAAGCCGCATGAGCGCCAAGAAAAACCCCGCGTCGTCAGCCTCCGACTTCGACTCCGAGGTCGATTCCGCGCGCCGGCGACTGGAAGCTTCCCTGAGCGAAGAAACGGCGTTTGACGAATTGGCGGCTCTCCAGGCGCTAGCGCCGATCCTTGAGGCCAAGATCTCGTCGCGGCGCCTTTCCTTCGCGCTCGGCGAGGATGACGACGAGACCAATATCGTCATCGTCCATGTCGAGACCGACGACGAACTCGGATTCATCTACGCCGAAGATGGAGAGTATGTTTTCGAGAGCAATCTCGAGGCCTATTTCGACGACTTCGTCGACGACGACGCCGAGCGCTTCGTCGAGAGGCTTTACGAAAACCTCCGCGCCGACCTTCCAAAATACGAAGTCGAGAATAAGGGCTAAGCCGCGCGCGTGGGCGGTGCGCCGCCTGGTTTAGGCGCGGCGCGGCCGAGGCGCTTGTCAACCACCTTCACAAGACCGCGCACCAATTCCTCGCGCGCGTCTTGATGCTCCGCCCCCAAGACGCAGAGCTTCTGCATCGCGTCGATATGGGTTGTGAGAACGTCTTGGTCGACCGCGCCGGAACCACCGATGGCCGCGATATAACGCGAGAGAGACCGCGCGGCGTCGCCCATGAACTGGTCGCGCACGTCGTCGGCGAGTTGCTCGGTATCCTTCACCGCGGCGTACACTTCGCGTAACTTGCGGCGATCATTCGGAGTCAGGTCCGCGGCGAGTTCGCTGATCCGCGTCAGGCACCTGCGCACGAGGGCGCGGTTGCTTTCGGCTTCCCAGAGCGGCTTGTCGTGTTCTTCCAACGGATCGGTGAAGCGCCGCATGGGACCACCATAATCCTCGAGCATGCGCCGGCGCCGGCATGGGCCGACATAGGCCACGCTCTCGACGAACCGGCGCGGACGAAGCAAGCAAGCCTCGACGCGCGAAAGCAAGGCCGCGCCATTGAACGGGCGCACCAGCATTTCGTCGACGCCCGCCTCGCGCGATGCATCGAGAAATTTCTGTGTCGGCGTGTCGGTCATCACGATGATCGACGTGGCGCGATTGACCACGCCATACCCAGCGCGGATCATGCGTGTAAAGTCGAGCCCCGAGATCGCGGGAATACGCGAAGAAGTGATCACGATGCGCGGCTGGAACTCGGCCGTCAGCGTGAGCAGTTCAACGCCGTCATTGGCGATCTGAACCTTCTCAAATCCCGCACCAGCGAGAACATCTGCGACGAGTTTGCGCGTATACGCATTCTCGTCGCAGACAAGAAACTGAATGGCGCGAGTCTTCGGAGACATGTCCGCCCAACCAACCAACACTGAACCCGTCGGGGCCCCAACACGCGGTGTTGATCGCACATTCACATTGAAAAATGCTTATCGGAGGGTTTCGCGCGATTAACCACGCTGGCGTTCCAGGCGCGCGATCAGGCTCGATGTATCCCAGCGCCGCCCGCCCAAGGCCTGCACGTCGGCGTAGTAGGCGTCGATGAGCTTGGTCAGCTCGACCTTGGCGCCGTTGCGTTGAGCCTCTTCCATGACCAGCGCGAGGTCCTTGCGCATCCAATCGACCGCGAAGCCGAAATCGAAACGCCCCTCGCTCATGGATTTCCAGCGGTTTTCCATCTGCCAGCTTTGCGCCGCGCCCTTGGAAATCGCCGCAATGACCTTCTCGACATCAAGCCCCGCGCGCTTGGCGAAGTGCAGCCCTTCCGCGAGCCCCTGCACGACGCCCGCGATACAGATTTGATTCACCATTTTCGCCAGCTGCCCGGCGCCGGCGGGTCCGATCAGGGTAATGTTGGCCGCGTAGGCGCGCATGATCGGCTCGGCCTCCGCGAAGACGCCAGCCTCGCCGCCGGCCATCACGGTCAAGCGGCCCGCCTCCGCGCCCGCCTGCCCGCCCGAAACGGGAGCGTCGAGAAATCCTAAGCCCTGCTTCTCCGCGCGCCCCGATAGTTCCCGGGCGATTTCAGCCGACGCCGTCGTGTGGTCGACAAAGATAGCCCCTCTCCGCATGCGCGGCGCGGCCGCTTCAAACACCTCACGCACGTCGCGGTCATCGCCGACGCAGGAAAACACGATGTCCGCGCCGTCCACCGCGTTGGCGATGGCGCTATACGTGCGTCCCTTGTGCTTCTGCGCCCAGTCGCGGGCCTTTTCCTCGGTGCGGTTGTAGACGGCGACATCATGACCCGCCTTTGACAGGTGGCCCGCCATTGGAGCGCCCATCACGCCCAGGCCTATGAACGTCGTTTTCGCCATCGTGCCGATCCCTTGCTCGCAACGCCATCTTAACCCCATTTCGTCATTGATGCGCGGCTCTCCTCCAGAATGGACGGACCATGGCCTCCGCGACCAATCAGCGCCCTATCATCATCAAGAAGATCAAGAAGGGCGGCGGCGGCGGTCATCACGGCGGCGCCTGGAAGGTCGCCTACGCCGACTTCGTGACCGCGATGATGGCGTTCTTTCTGCTGATGTGGCTCATCAACACCACCAGCCCCGAACAACGGCGCGGCATCGCTGAGTTCTTCGCGCCGGCCAGCGTCAGCCGGGTTTCCTCAGGCGCGGGCGGGTTGTTGGACGGAACAAGCTTCGCCGAGGAAGGCGCGCGCCACGGCCACTCCGCGCCGGTCGCGGAATCGTCCGAACCGCAATACACCTCAAACGCGGACGACCAGAACGAGGCGCAATCCAATACCGGCCCCGGCGGCGAAGCAACGCCAAACGAGGATTCTCTCTCGCGGGCCCGGTCGATGCGCGAAAGCGCGGAATTTTCACGCGCCGAAATCGCCATTCGGCAGGCGATGCAAGACATGCCGGATGTGGCCGAACTCTCGCGCAACGTCATCATGGAGCAAACCCCCGAGGGTCTCCGCATCCAGATCGTCGACCAGGAAGGACGCTCGATGTTCAGTCCGGGCGACGCCCAGCCCAATGATCGCGCCCGCCGGTTGCTGGTGGCGATCTCGAGCGTTCTCGACCAGCTGCCCAACCGCATCACCATATCGGGGCACACCGATGGCTCGGCGCCGGGCGGCCGCTATGGTTCGAACTTCGAGCTTTCCGCCGCGCGCGCCGACGCCGCGCGCCGCATCCTCGCCGCGCAAGGGATTCCGACGAACCGCTTCTACCAGATCGCGGGGCGGGCGGATTCCGAGCCGCTATTCGCCGACGATCCAACGCTTCCGGGCAACCGGCGGATCGCCGTCACGCTGCTACGTGAGGCGCCGCCGCTCCCAGCGGACATGGGCCTTTAGCGCCTACCAGACGCGCACGCGTTGCTCCGGCGCGAGATACTGCGCGTCACTCGGCTGAACATCGAAGGCGGCGTACCAAGCATCGAGGTTACGCACCGTGAGCGCCCGGAACATGCCCGGCGCGTGGCCGTCGGTCGCGATCCGCTGACGCAACGCTTCCTCGCGCATTTTCGTCGCCCAGGTCTGAGCGTACGCGAGGAAAAAACGCTGATCGCCGGTCAGGCCGTCGATTACCGGGGCCTCTCGCCCACCCAACGACGCGTGGTAGGCGTCGTAAGCGGCTTGCAGGCCGGCGACATCGGCGATGTTCTCTCCCAGCGTCAGCGCGCCATTCACGTGCAGGTCCGGCAGCGCCTCGTAGGCATCATACTGACGTGCGAGCGCTTCGCCTTGGGCGCGGAAAGCGGCGAGATCGGCCTCCGTCCACCAATTGCGCAAGGCGCCGGTTGAATCGAAGGCGGCGCCGTTATTGTCGAAGCTGTGGCTGATCTCGTGGCCAATTACCGCGCCGATGGCGCCGTAATTGTAGGCCGGGTCCGCCGCCGCATTGAAGAACGGCGGTTGCAGGATCGCCGCCGGGAAGTTCAGCGCGTTCTGCACCGGCAGGTTCACCGCGTTGACCGTCTGCGGCGTCATCCACCATTCCGCACGATCCATCGGGCGGCCAAGTTTGGCGATCTGATGAGCGTACTCGGCGCGCTCGCCCGCGATGGCGTTCGCGTACGCGTTATCGGCGGTGACCTCGTAATGCGAATAGTCCCGCCAAGCGTCCGGATAGCCAACGCCGACGACAATCGTTTCAACCTTGCGGACCGCCTCATCGCGCGTGCTCGCGGCCATCCACTCAAGACCGCGAATGCGCTGCGCGAAAGCGGCCTTGATGTTGTCGACCATGCCCTGGATTTCCTCGCGCGCGGAGGCGGGGAAATAACGCTCGACATAAGCCCGACCGACCGCGTCGCCGAGGTGCTGGTTCAGCGCATCGAGAGCGCGCCTAGAACGCTCGCGCTGTTGCGGCGTACCCGACAGCGCCGTGCCATAGTAGGCAAAGTGGGCTTGGTCGATGGCCGTCGGCAGCACATCCGCGTGGCTGTTGATTTGGTGGAACGCCAACCAATCCTTCCACGCCTGCAGCGGCTGCGACGCCACCAGCGCCGAGAGTCGCGTGATCGCCTGCGCATGGTAGGCGCCGAAGCGCTGTTGATTGGGCAGCTGCGCCGCTGCGAGAAACGCATCCCAATCGATGCCCGGCGCGCGCTGCTGGAGTTCGGCCCGGGTCCACACGGTCGCGGATCCAGCCATGTTTTCGCTTTCGGCGCGCGACACATGCGCGCGTGCGATTTGCATTTCGAGATTGTAAATCCGCTGCGCCTTCGCTCCCGCGTCGGTGACGCCAGCCGCCGTCAGCACTTGCTCGATATAGGCGCGATACTGCGCCCGCAACGTCATCATCTCCGCGTCGTTGGCAAAATAATACTCGCGCTCGGGCAAGCCGAGGCCGCCTTGGAGAATGTATGGGATCACCTCACCTGGCGTGGCCAAGCCTTGCGTGACAAAAATTCCGAAGAGGTTTTCGGTATAGAAGTTGGTGGCGTTGAGCGGATCGACGTCCGCTCGAACTTGCTCGCCCAAAACGCGCGACAAATCGCGCCGGTTGGCGATCGCCTCGAAGCGCGCGAGGTCGCCCTGCAGCGGCGCCGTGCCGGCGGCGTCGATCGCGGCGGTGTTGATGTAGGCGTTGTAGAAGTTCGCGATGCGGGCGGCATCGGCGCCCGGTGGTGGATTCGACTGAATGATCCCCATCACGAGTTCGGTCGTCTGCCGTTCGGTCTCGAGGAAGGCCCGATAAAAGGACCCCACGCTCGACCGATCCGCGGGGATCTCGGTGCTCCGCTGCCAGGCGCCGTTGGCATAGTCATAAAAGTCCGCGCCGGGCCGGACGCTCGTATCCATCCCCGCCAGGTTCACGCCGACCTGAGGCGCTTCCGCCCTCGGCCCGCATGAAACCGCCGCGAACGCCAAACCAGCGATCAAAACCAATGCGGGCGCTAGTCGCTTTGTCATCGTCCACCCCTGAGAAATGCGTGCTCCGCTATAGGCGCGCGGCTCGCTGCCCAAAAGCGAAAGACGACAGACGTCAGCGATCGTGTTCCTTGCGCCGCTTGACTTCCTTTTTGTTAATCGCTACCTTTTTTATGCAAGGTAGCTTATGCCGAACGCTGACGAACAATTTTCCGGCCTTCGCAAGGGCCTTCTCGAGTTCGCGATCCTGACGATCGTCTCGGGGCGGACGGTCTATGTCGGCGACATTCTGGCGACCCTGGCGCCAACCCCCTTCGCCACACAGGAAGGCACGCTCTACCCGCTCCTCTCCAAACTCAGGCGCGAGGAGCTGGTGGACTATCAATGGGTGGAGAGCGGCCAAGGACCTCCACGGAAATACTACCAGATCACCGAAAAAGGCGCCGCGCGGCTCGATGAACTCGCCGCCTACTGGCGCCACCTCTCCACAACCCTCGATAACCTCGCTGCAGGGCGCTGAACCATGGAACGCGTCGTCACTATCAATCTCAACGGCAATCCTTACCAATTGGAGGAGCCCGCATACGATGCGTTGCGCGCCTACATCGGCAGAGCGGACGCCGCGCTCGCCGATAACCCGGACAAGTCCGAAATTGTGCGCGACCTTGAGCAAGCGATCGCAGACAAATGCGCAGCTTATCTCTCGCCCGCGAAGTCGGTGGTTAGCGCCAGTGAGATGACGCGCATCCTCGAAGAGATGGGGCCCGTAGAGGGCGCAGGCGAGGACAACGCGCCCCGCGCCGAGACCAGCGCCGGCGAGGAGCCGCGCAAACGCCTCTACCGCATCAAGGATGGCGCGGTCATTTCCGGCGTGTGCGCCGGCTTGGGCGCCTACTTCGACCTCGACGCCAACATCATTCGGCTTCTGTTCATCGTATCCGCGCTCATCACCGGCGGCGCGACGTTGCTCGTCTACATCGCGATGATGTTCCTTGTGCCCTCCGCGCACACAAGCGAGGAATGGGCGGCCGCGCATGGCGTGCCGTTCAACGCGCAGGAAGTCATCGACCGCGCCAAACGCGAGTACCAGCACTTCGCAGAAACAGGTCCCCCGTGGACGTGGTCGCGTGGACAACGGCGGCAATGGCGGCGCGAGATGCGTTCGCGGTGGCGTGATTGGTCTCACCACTGGCGTTGGCAAGCCGCGTCGGCCCCAGCCCAGCCCGTTGGCTATTTCACGCGTGTGATCGCGGGATTGTTCGCCTTCGTCTTCACGGTCGCGTCCGCAGCTCTGCTGATCGCGTTCCTGATTGCCTTCTTCACTGTGCTTGGGACGGGACAGCTTCTGGGATGGACGCCACCGACGGATGCGCCGCTTTGGCTGGTGCTTGTCATTCTTGCGCTGGTTTACGGCTTCATCTCGGCGCCGTTCCGCGCCTTGAGGCGCGCCTCCTACGCCACGCTAAGTGGCTACCGACATGGCGGCGACGGCGCGGAAGGGTTGGTGTCGTTGCTCGTGATCGTCGCGCTCGGTTGGTTTGCTTGGAGCTACATCCCGGAAGCGCGCGCGTTGATGCAGCACGGCCTCGACATCATCCGCAACTTTTTTGAGTACATCAGGCTGCAGCTCGCCTGATTGTTTTAGGCTCCATAGCCTCGGGCGCGGCGGCGACGTCGCGCCCTTCTTTTTTTGCTCGTCAACCCCAGGGGCCCCGCTTTAGGCTCGGTCGCGCGGAGGCGACTGGCGCGGCGACCTGCCCTCCCGCGTATTTCGCCAGCGCCTCGATGCGCTTGGCGATCGGCGGATGCGTCGCGAACAAACTCGCGAAATCAGAGTGCGGGTTCTCGATAAACATCTCGCGCACCTCGGAAGGCGCATTGACGACCGCGTTTCCGGAAATCTTCTGCAACGCCGATATCATGGCGTCGGGGTTCTTCGTCAGCTCAACCGCTCCGGCGTCGGCGAGATATTCACGGCGGCGCGACAGCGAAAAGCGAATGACGACCGCGAGCGCGTACGCAATGGCGATGATCGCGAGCGCCACCAAAACGGCGATGATCGCGCCGCCGCCGGAATCACGGCTTGAACGGCGCGAGGAGCCGCTCCCGCCGCTGTACGATCCGAAACGCATCGACCGAAACGCCATCTCGCCGACAAACGAAAAGATGCCCACGAACACGACCGCGATCACAAGCAGGCGAACGTCGCGGTTGCGGATGTGGGTGAGCTCGTGCCCGAGGACGGCCTCCAATTCCTCGTCGCTCAGGGCGTTCATGAGCCCGCGTGTCACCGTGATCGAATACTGGCCTTCATGCAGGCCGGTGGCGAACGCGTTCAGTCCATCGGTTTCCATGATGCGTAGCGCGGGCATGGTCAGGCCACGCGAAACGCAGAGATTTTCGAGCAGATTGTAGAGTTTGGGTTCCTGCGTCCGCTCGACTTTGTGGGCGCCCGTCGCCGCGTCGATGATGCCCTGATAAAATGCGTACGCGACGCCGAACCACAGAATGGCGCCGGCGATCGCGAATGGCCACGCCTGCGCCAGCGCCTCAGCCGCCCAAATGAAATACCCGACCGTGGGGTCCGGGCCAACGCTCGCGCCGGACAGCCCCGCGAACAGAAGAAACAGCGCGTAGGTGAGCAGTATCAACAAAACGGGAAACCCGAGCAACAAAAGCACGGATTTCCCATTGTTGTTCCAGATGTGGGTCTGCAGGCCGTAAGCGGCCACGGCGTTCGCCCCGACCTAGTTGAACTTGACCTGCGGCGCCTGGTCCAACGTCGCGCGCTGATCCTCGCCAACGTCGAAGAAGACGCGAGGTCCGAACCCGAACATGTTCGCGAACACCACGGCTGGGAACTGCTCGCGGCCGGTGTTGTATTCGCCCACCGCGTTGTTGAAGAACCGGCGCGCCGCGGCGAGCTTGTTCTCGATGTCTGAAAGTTCGGCCTGCAACTGCTGGAAGTTCGTATTGGCCTTAAGATCGGGGTAAGCTTCGGCAAGCGCGATCAGGCGGCCGAGCGCCGCGCCGAGCACGCCTTCGGCCGCGCCCATCGCACTTGGATCACCCGTCCGTTCGGCGGTGACCGCCGCGTTGCGCGCCTTGATCACGGCCTCAAGCGTGCCTGCTTCGTGCGCGGCGTACCCCTTCACGGTCTCGACCAGATTTGGAATCAGGTCGTGCCGCTGCTTCAGCTGCACGTCGATGTCCGCGAAAGCTTGGTTGCAGTTTTGCTTAAGCGCGACCAGGCGGTTGTAAATGCCGATCACCACCAGCACGAGAACAACGGCAACGATCAGCAGGATCAATACGAGGCTCATAGGCCCTCCTCGAACTCAATTTCCCGAACCATAGCGGAACCTACCGCCGAGCGCTATCCGATCACGTCGCTGAAACGACCCGAGCGCGAAAAGCCCTTGGGCGCGACCTTGCCGGCCGAGCCGCGTTTGCCGCGAAACTCCTTCCACTCCGGCACGGCGCGCACGCGCCCCGCGCCATCCTCCCAGGTCAGGCCTTCCTCCTTGGAGAACACCTTTACGTCCGCCAACCCACGGTCATGGTAGCTCTGCAGCTTCACGCCCTTGCCGCGGGTCATTTCGGGCAACTCCGACAGCGGGAAGATCAAGAGTTTCTTGCGCTCGCCAATGACCGCGACCTGGTCCCCGATGACCTTCGCCGCTTGCATGGCGCGCCCATTCAAAACCTGCTTGCCCGAGCGCTTCGACGCGACCATCTCCGCCTCCGGGATAATGAAGCCATAGCCCTCATGGCTGGCGACGAGCCGTTTGGCGCCTTCCTCGTATTTAAACAGCGCCACCGCCTCGTCGATATCGCCAAGCTCGATCTGCAGGCGGATCGGCTCGCCGTGGCCCCGTCCGCCAGGAAGCTTGTGGGCGTCAAGCGTGAACGCCCGGCCGTCGGAGGCAAACAGCAGCAATTTGTCGGTCGTCTCGCATTGGACGATGTGCTGGGCGTGGTCGCCGTCCTTGAACTTCAACTCCGAGAGATCGAGGCCGTGCCCCTTGAGCGCCCGCACCCAGCCCTTTTCCGAGAGAACCACTGTCACCGGCTCGCGAACGACAAACGCTTCCACGTCGATTTCGGCGGGGACCTCGCTCGCGCGCCCAAGTTCCGTGCGGCGCTTGCCCAACGCGGTCTTGGGGTCGAAAAGCTTACGGGTTTCCTTGAGCTCGCCCGCGATCTTGCGCCACTGTTTGCGCGTGTCCTCGAGCAGCCCTTGCAGCTCCTTTTGCTCCTCGCGCAGCGCGGCGTCCTCGCGGCGGATCTCCATTTCCTCGAGTTTGCGCAGCTGGCGCAAGCGCGTATTCAGAATCGCCTCGGCTTGCACGTCATTGAGTTTGAACCGGGCGATTAGCTTCGCCTTCGGATCGTCTTCATTGCGAATGATGCGGATGACTTCGTCAAGGTTGAGATAGACGATTAGCAGGCCCGCCAACACGTCCAAACGCTGCGCGATTTTTTCGAGCCTGAAGGCGGTCCGCCGCTGCAAAACCTCCCGGCGATGATCGAGGAAGGCGCGCAGCACGTCCTTCAGCCCCATCACGCGCGGCGCGCCGTCCTTATCAAGCACGTTCATGTTCAAGCTGATGCGCGTTTCCAGCGCCGTGAGCTTGAACAGACTTTCCATCAGGATGTCCGGCTCGACGGTTCGCGACTTCGGCTCCAGCACGAGGCGGATGTCCTCGGCGCTTTCATCGCGCGCATCGCCCAGAAGCGGCGCTTTCTTGGTCTCGATCATCTCCGCGAGGTGTTCGAGCAGTTTTGACTTCTGCACGAGGTGCGGGATCTCGGTAACGACGATGCGCCACATGCCTCGGCCAAGATCCTCGGTGTGCCAACGCGCGCGCACGCGAAAACCGCCCCGTCCCGTTTCATAGGCCTCGCGGATATTCTCCGGCGCCTCGACGACGATGCCGCCCGTCGGGAAATCGGGCCCGGGCAAGATCTTCAGCAGATCATCGGTCGTCGCCTTGGCGTTCTCGATCAGGAACACGCACGCGTCGATGAGCTCGGAAACATTATGCGGCGGAATGTTGGTCGCCATGCCGACCGCGATGCCTGAGGCGCCGTTGGCCAACAAATTGGGAAACGCGGCGGGCAGAACGACCGGCTCTTCCTTGGTGCCGTCGTAAGACGGACGGAAATCGACGGCGTCTTCGTCGATGCCTTCAAGCAGCGCTTCCGCCGCCTTGGTCATGCGGCTTTCGGTGTAGCGCATGGCGGCGGGATTATCGCCGTCGATGTTGCCGAAATTGCCCTGCCCGTCGATCAGCGGGTAGCGCGAGTTGAAATCCTGCGCGAGACGCACCAGCGCATCATAGATCGACTGATCGCCGTGCGGGTGGAAGTCGCCCATGACGTCGCCAACTACCTTCGCGGATTTCCGGAACGCGGCGTCGGCGGTGAGGTTGAGCCGCTTCATGGCGTAGAGCACGCGCCGATGCACTGGCTTCAGGCCGTCGCGCACATCCGGCAGCGCGCGCGACGTGATGGTCGAGAGCGCGTAGGCGAGGTAGCGCTTGGCCAGCGCCTCGCCGATCGGCTCCTCCACGATGCGACCGCCTTCCTCGGGCGTGCGGGTAATGTCGTCGGCCATGTTCTATCGCCTTTGCCTCCACCGTCATTCCGGACGCGCGAAGCGCGATCCGGGACCCAGGAGCCACAAACACCGCGCTCTGCGATCCCCTGGGTTCCGGGCTCCGCCCTCGGCGGCCCCGGAATGACGAAAGCGCTTTAACTAGAGTCGCCCCGCGAATCCCAAGCGTTCGATCAGCCGTCGGCGCGCTTCTGGCATGCCCTCGCCCTTTTGGTCGAACACGCGGCGTTCGAGAAAATGTCCCGCGAGCGCGAACGCATCGGCGACATCGCCCGATTCTAGTTTCGCCTCCGCATCAACCAAAAAGTGCGGCAGCTTCAGCAGGACGTCCGCGTGCGGCGCGCCCGCGTCATATGTCGCCGCGCGCCCCGTGCGAGGCGACACCCACGCCAACCCCTCCGTCTCGCCTGTCACGGCGCACCGCGTTAGGTCCAGCCCGTAGCCAAGGGCCGAAAGCAACCCCAGTTCAAAGCGCGTGTAGAGCGCGGGCCAAATGTCAGCGTCCGGCATGGCTTCGATGAGCACCGTCAGGGCGTCATAGAGTTGCGGATAGGCTTGGCGCTCGGCCGCCGCGCTCCGCACAAGCGTCACCGCCGACGAAAGCCCCGCCAACGCCACCGCATCGTCGAGCAAGCGCGTGGCGTGCGGTTCGACCAATTCCAACGGATTGAAAAAACCAAGTTGCTCGGAAAGCCTCGCCTTCCAACCGCAGTGCACCAGATTGCCCGCCTGCAGCACGGGCTGCGATTTGCGCCCCGCATGCACGACGCCGCCGTAGCGGCCATGCTCGCGGGAGAAAACCTCGGCGACGAGCTTGCCTTCACCAAACGGCTTGGCGCCCAGCACGATGGCGGCGTCAGTCCATTCCATCAATGCCTCACGAAATCACCCGCAGCGCACGCAAGCGGGAAAAGTCGCGATCATGAGTGATCAGCGCATCCGCATTAACGGCGAGCGCGCTCGCCGCCTGAATCGCGTCAGGAAGCTTGAAGCCGAGCGAAGCGCGCAACCGCGCCGCGCTCTCCGCAATGTCGGCGTCGAGCGGCACCACATCCCAGCTCTCAAGCATCGCTTTATATCGCTTGGCGAGAGCTTCGTCGCCGGCTTTCAAAGGCCCCGTCAGCACTTCCGCGATCGTTACGCTTGAAATGGCGAAGTGCATGCGTCCAGCCGCATGCGCCTCGAACAACGGCTCGAATCTGCGTCGGAGCGCGCCCTGCCCGTCGAGCACGTATATGATGGGCGCGCTGTCAAGCAGCACCAACGGCCGCTCGGGGAGATCCGAAAGGTCTACTCCCATTCGTCACGCAACCGCGTAACCGCGGCGCCCGGGTTGCGCCCCCAAAGCCCCTTCCCAGAACCGATCAATCGCAGAGCGTTCTTTTGGCGCCCTTGCGAAGAAAGCTCTTCCAGCGGGACAAGCGCCGCCACGGCCTTGCCGCGCCGGGTGATGATCGTGCTTCGGCCGCGCACGGCCGCCTCCAGCAAATCTGGCAGTTGATTGCGGGCTTCTTCCGCTCCTTTGTGGTCAATCTTGCTCATCGCGCCTTACCGTACAGTACCGTACGGTCGTAAGTCAAGCGCTCTCACGCATCCCAATCGAGCCCCAGCCGCTGATACACAGCCCGCTCCTCCGACCAACCTTCACGCACTTTCACATGCAAGAAGAGATGGACGCGCCGGTCGAAGGCGGCTTCCATTTCCTTACGCGCCAGTTCGCCGATGGTCTTGATCGTTTGGCCCTTGGCCCCGATTGCGATCTTGCGCTGGCTTTCGCGCGCGACAAAAAGCGTTTGGTCGATTTTGACGGAGCCGTCCTTGCGCTCCTCCCAGGCGTCGGTTTCGACCACCAGATCGTAGGGCAGTTCGTCGTGCAAGCGAAGCATCGCCTTCTCGCGCGTGATCTCGGCGGCCAGCACGCGCGCGGGCGCGTCCATGGTCTGATCCTCGGGGAAGAGCCATGGCCCCTCGGGCGCCCGCTCCGCCAGCACCTTAGCCAGGTCGCCGACGCCGTCGCCGTTCTTGGCCGAGATCATCATCACGTCGGTGTAAAGGCCCTCAGCCACGAGCTTCGCCGTGAGTTCAAGAAGCGCGGGACGAGGCACGGCATCGACCTTGTTCAGAACAAGGATGGAGGCGATCTCCATCTCCTTCAGTTTCGCGGCGATGGCCGCGGCGTCTTCAACCGAATGCGCATCCGCGCTTTTCTTTCCTCCCCCCACGTGCGCGCTGGCGTCCACCACATGCAGCACCGCGTCGGCGCCCTCGATGGCGCTCCAAGCGGCGGCCACCATGGCGCGATCGAGGCGGCGCTTCGGCGCGAAAACGCCAGGCGTATCGATCAAAACAAGCTGAACAGAGTCGCGCATGGCGATGCCGCGTACGAGCGCGCGCGTTGTCTGTACTTTCTGCGTCACCGCCGCGACCTTGGCGCCCACGAGCGTGTTCACCAGCGTCGACTTGCCCGCATTGGGCGCGCCCAGAACCGCGACGACGGCGCATCTTTGCTCAGCCATGAACGCCACGCTCCTCAAGGAACGCCGCCGCCGCGGCGCGCTGAGCCTCGCGCTTGGAGGCGCCCTCGCCGCGCGTGGGCGTGAACCCGTCGATGCGCGCTTCGATTACGAAGCGCGGCGCGTGCTCGGGCCCGGTTTGCTCGACCAGCACATAGCTCAAGCCCTTCTTGCGCGCGGCCGCCCACTCTTGGAGCGCGGTCTTTGCGTCGCGCGCCACAGTGCGCGCGCCGTCGAACGCATCTGCCCAAAAGCGCGTTACGAAACCCCGCGCCGCCTCCAAGCCGCCGTCCAGAAACAGCGCGCCGATCACCGACTCGCACGCGTCGCCCAAAATCGCCGCCTTGCCGCGCCCGCCGCTCGCCTCTTCCGAAGGCGAAAGCACCAACGCCTCGCCCAGCCCCGCCTTCCGCGCCGCCGAAGCGCAAGCGTGTTTGTTCACAAGCGCGTTGAGGCGCGGCGCCAAATCGCCCTCCTCGTCGCCCGCGTGCTCGCGGAGCAAACGCTCCGCCACGATCAGGCCGAGGACGCGGTCCCCCAGAAACTCAAGCCGATCGTACGAACGCCGATGGCGCGCGCCATCCAGCGCGCTGCCATGGACAAGCGCCTCGTGCAGAAGAGCGGGCTGTTTGAACACGTAGTCCAGCCGCGCCTGCAGCTCCGCGAGCTGCAGCTCCTGTTGTTTTTCACGCGCGCTCAATTCACCGACTTGAGAAACCGATCGCCACGGAACCCGGTGAACAGGGTCCATGGCCGCAGCAAAGAGGTGGTGCGATCAAAGGACACGACGATGAACTGTGCGGGACCGACCAGGTTCTCGCGCGGCACGAAGCCGACGATCTGCCTGGAATCGTCGGAGTTGTCGCGGTCATCGCCCATCATGAAATAATGGCCCTCGGGAACCGTGTACTCTCGCGTGTTGTCGAGGCTGGTCATGCCTTTGTCGCAGGTGATGTAAGAGACGCCGTTCGGCAGCGTCTCGCGAAACGTCTCGGCCGGGAGCGGATCGCCGTTATGATCGGGGCATTGATCGGTGACCCCAAGCGACTCGCGCTGCACCGGCTCGCGGTTGATGTAGAGCACGCCTTCACGCATTTGGATGCGATCGCCAGGCAGGCCAATCAGGCGCTTGATAAAGTCGCGCGTCGGCTCTGCGGTGGGACGAAACACAATCACGTCGCCGCGCTCGGGCTCGCTGCCGAGGAAGCCGTTGCTGAAGATGCGACCATGCGGCAGCAACCCTTCCAGCGGCGCGAACGAATAGCGCCCATACCCGTAGGACCATTTGGTCACGACGATATAGTCGCCGACGGCCAAGGTCGGTTGCATCGAGCCCGACGGGATGCGGAAGGGCTGGGCAATCGTGAACCGCAGCACCATCGCCAACGCCAGCGCGTAAAGGATCGTCTTCACGTTGTCCCAGAACACGCTCATCGCTGGCGTCGAGGAGGTACTTGTCGATGTCATGCTCATGCGCTTCTCGTTTCACGCCGCGCCGCCTGGCGCGATCTCCCTTCGCCCGACGCGCCTGACGCGGCCAAGCCTTTCTCCACTGAGGCGGAACTCACCCTATCGAGCCCGGCTCCATCGGAGCCAACTCAGCCGAAATGATGACGTAACCGACAGCTAGGGGAAAGTCGTCGGTTAACGTGACATGGATGTGGGTGGTGTGGCCTTTTGGCGTCATCGCCGCCAGCCGCGCCGCAGCCCCGCCGGTCAGGATCATGGTGGGCTGGCCGCTTTTCAGGTTGGCGACGCCCATGTCTCGCCAAAAAACCCCTTGTTTCAAACCTGTACCCAACGCCTTTGAGCAGGCTTCCTTGGCGGCGAAGCGTTTCGCGAAGGTCGCCGCCCTCTCGTGGGGCCTGCGCTCCGCGCGCGCCCGCTCCAATTCAGTGTAAATGCGGTGGGTGAATCGGTCGCCGAAACGCGCCAGCGAGCGCTCAATTCGCCGGATATCGATGATGTCTGAGCCGATGCCAAGGATCATGGCGCGCTCTCGGGATGCGCGGCGTCGATCCGCCGGCGCATCTCCGCGACCGCCTCGCGGAGGCCCACGAAAATCGCCTCCCCGATGAGAAAGTGGCCGATGTTGAGTTCGACGACCTCGGGAATGGCGGCGACGGGCGACACTGTCTCGTAGTCGATCCCATGCCCGGCGTGGACCTCAAGGCCGAGCCCCCGCGCCAGCGTCGCTGCGCGCCGCAGCGCCGCGAGCGCTCGCGCCGCGCCTTCGCCATCGCCTTCCCGGGCCGCGTCGCAGAACGCCCCGGTATGCAGTTCGATGACCTCCGCGCCCGTACGCGCCGCCGCTTCAATTTGCTGCTCATCCGCCGCGATGAATAACGACACGCGCGCGCCCGCTTCGCGAAGCTTGGTGACGAACGGCGTGATCCAATTGTGACCACCAACAACGTCGAGCCCGCCTTCGGTCGTGCGCTCTTCGCGGCGCTCGGGCACCAAACAGACGGCGTGCGGCCGATGCCGCAGTGCGATCGAAAGCATTTCCTGCGTGACCGCCATTTCCAGGTTCAGCGGCCTGCCGCGCTCACGCAACATCATGGCGAGCTTTTCAATGTCTCCATCGGAGATATGGCGACGATCTTCGCGCAGATGCGCGGTTATGCCGTCGGCGCCAGCCTCCAGCGCGACGATCGCGGCGCGGACCGGATCAGGGTAAGCGCCGCCGCGCGCATTGCGAATGGTCGCGACGTGGTCGATGTTGACCCCAAGGCGCACGCGCGCGCTCATGCCGCCAACCCACGCGATCCTGGTTTCACAGCCGGTATCGCGGCGAGTTCCGGCGGCAAATTGTCGGCGGAATAGGTTGGAACCGATATCTGAACGAGCGAAACGATCTTCATACCGGCGGCGGCCTCGCTCCTGCCGCCCGAGCGATCGATGATGCAAGCGCCGCCTACGATCTCGCCAGGTTGATCCTGGATGCCCGCCGCGCATTCATTGAACGAAAGTCCCGTGGTAATCACGTCTTCGACGATCAGCACGCGCTCACCAGGCTTGATCGCGAACCCCCTCCGCAGCGTGAACGCGCCTTTCTCCCGCTCGGTAAAAATCGCGCGACAGCCGAGATGGCGCGCCGTCTCATACCCCGGAACGATACCGCCCACCGCGGGACCGACGACGACGTCGATGCGACCAAACTCTGCCTTCACCTTCTCCGCCAGCGCGCGGCAGAGCCGCTCGGTTCGCGGCGGTTCGGAGAACACGAACGCCTTCTGATAGTAGACGGGACTATGCAGCCCGGAGGAGAGAATGAAGTGCCCCTCCAAAAGCGCGCCAGCGGCGCGGAACTCGTCGAGAACTTGATCTTGAGTCATGCGGGAGGCTTACCACTGGCTCGGAAGGCGCGAAACATCTAGCCGCGAACCCGGTCGACATCCTTCACCGCCTTGCTCGCGCGCATGGCGGCGAGGATGTTGGTGAGATGGCGCGCGTCGGCGACCTCAATGTCAAAGATCATGTCAAAAAAGTCGGCCGTGCGTTTGGCGAGCTTGAGATTGAGGATGTCGCCTTCATGCTCGGCGATAATGCCGCAAAGCTCCGCCAAAACGCCGCGCTTATTTTCAACCGTGGCCAAAATCCGCCCTGTCGCCAACGTGCGCGACAACGCGGTTTGGGTCCAGGATAGATCGACCCAGGTAGCGTCCGGATCCTCTTCCAGCGCCTCCAACTGGTCGCAGTCGATCGTGTGGACGACCACGCCCTTGCCCGGGCTCTGCACGCCGATGATGCGATCGCCTGGAATGGGCGAACAGCACTCCGCGAAGTGCAGCGCCAGGCCGGGCGTGAGCGCGCCGCCACGGACGTAAAGCTTCGCCTTCTCCCGCTCCATCGGCTTGCGCCCTTCGTCACGACGCACGCGCTCCTCAAGGCCCGGAAACGCGGCCACCGCCACCGCGCTGGCTTTCAGCGTGCCCTCGCCGACGGCGACAAAGACATCCTCTTCGTCGTCCTTGCCTAAGCGCCGCGCAGCCTCCGCCAATGCGGTTTCTGCGATATCGTGGCCGTATCGGTGCAACGCATGAGCGACGAGCTCGCGGCCAAGGCGGGCGAACTCGCCGCGCCGGGCCAGGCGCTCCAGTTTTCGTTGGGCCGCTTTCGCGCGCCCAGTTTTCGCCAGCGCTTCGTAACCGGGCACCGGCGCCACCTTGTCGCCCGTGATGACTTCAATCACGTCGCCGTTGCGCAAAACTGTTCGCAGCGGACGCTCCACGCCGTTGATCTTCGCGCCCGCACAGCGATCGCCGATGCTGGAATGGACCGCATACGCGAAGTCGAGCGGCGTCGCCCCGTGCGGGAGCGCAATCAACGCGCCCTTCGGCGTGAACGCGAACACGTGGTCCTGGTACATTTCGAGTTTTGCGTTTTCCAGGAATTCGCTGGCGTCGCCGCCATGCTCGGCGATTTCAAGCAGCGACCGCACCGCCTCGCGCGCATCGAGCCCCACTGAAGCGGCTGTTTCCTCGTCAAAGCCGTAGGACTCGTTTTTGTAGCGCCAGTGCGCCGCCACGCCGTTTTCCGCGATCTGATCCATCTCATCGGTGCGAATTTGAATCTCCACCCGCACATTGCCCGGACCGATAACGATCGTGTGGATGGAACGATAGCCGTTGGGCTTCGGGTTGGAGATATAGTCCTCAATCTGATCGGGAATGCAGCGCCAGGTGCGGTGAACGAGACCCAGGGCGCGATAGCAATCGTCGGGGTTGTTGACGATCACTCGGAACGCATAAACGTCCGCCAGATCCGAAAACTCAACGCTTTTACGCTGTAGTTTGCGCCAGATCGAATAAGGTTGCTTCTCGCGCCCGTACACGCGCGCATCGATGCCCGCGAATTCGAACACCTCCATGATCGTCTGGATGATGATCGAGACGTTCGCGCCCTTCTCGATACGAAGCTGCTCGAGGCGCGCGTTGATCGCGGTCTCTGCTTCCGGAAACGCCTCGTGAAACGCCAGGTTCTCCAGCTCGCGCGCCATCTTCTCCATGCCGATGCGCCGCGCCAAAGGACCGTAGATTTCCAGCGTCTCCATAGCGATGCGCCGCCGCTTTTCCGGCTTGGGCACGTGTGAAAGCGTGCGCATGTTGTGCAGGCGATCGGCGAGTTTGACGATGAGCACGCGGACATCGCGCGACATCGCCAGGATAAATTTCTGCAAGTTCTGAGCTTGCTTGTTCTCCTCGCCTTGGATTTCAAGCTGCGAGAGTTTGGTCACGCCTTCGACGAGGTCGGCGATTTGTCCGCCGAACATGGCTTCGATTTCCGCCCGCGTGGCGTCGGTATCCTCGATGGTGTCGTGCAGGAGCCCCGCCACGATCGTCGCCGCGTCGAGCCTGTACTCGGTCAATATCCCCGCGACTTGAATCGGGTGCGCGAAGTATGGATCGCCGGAATGGCGCGTCTGACTTCCATGCTTGACCGTCGCATAGACGTAGGCGCGATTGATCAACGCCTCGTCGACCGAAGGGTCGTAGGCGCGCACGCGCTCGATCAGTTCGAATTGACGCAGGTAACGGGAACGCGCCCCCGCGTTTCCCGCGCCGGCTGTGTTTGCGCCGGCGGGGATTTTGGCGGCGACGCCGTCACCGCCCGACATGGGCCTCAGAACCGTTCGTCGCGCTGCGCTTCGGCTTCCTGCTGCAGCGCGCGCAGCACATCTTCTTCGCTGGTCTCGACCGGCGCCGCGAGGGCCAGGCGATCCTGCTCATCCTCGGCCTGGGCGGCCGGCTGAACGTCCTGGAACAGCGTGACATAGCTGTCGCGGAGATCCTCGGGACTCACCGCTCCGTCCGCGATTTCGCGCAGGGCCACCACCGGGTCCTTGTCCCGATCGCGCTCCACCAGGGTTTCCGAGCCCGACGAAATGTTCCGGGCGCGGTGGGCGGAAAGCAGCACCAACGAGAACCGGTTTGGGATTTTTTCTACGCAGTCTTCTACGGTTACGCGAGCCAAGGCGTGATCCTCAGAGGGGTTCGGACGGAATTGAAAGCATAACCTAGCGTTCGTCGCGGTCTTTCGCAATGCGAAGAACGATTTTGCGGCTGCGAAACCGCCGCTAACCCAACTCGCCCAGCCGTCGCGCCGCGCCTGAGACGCCCAACAGCAACTCGTCCACCCTCAGCCCAAGCAGGGGGTGGCGCCAGTCCGGGGCGATTTCGGCAAGCGGCGCCAGGACGAACGCCCGTTCATGCATACGCGCGTGCGGTAGCTCCAAGTCGCCGAACCGGCCCACGGCGCCCTCAATGGCAAGAATATCGAGGTCGAGCGTGCGGGCCGCCCAGCGCTCCCGCCTGTCCCTGCCGAACCGCCGTTCGACACCCAAAAGCAGCTCATAAAGACCTGGCGGATCGGAAACGCCCCCGACCTCCACCACCGCGTTTATGTAGTCTGGCTGGTCCACGCCGGGCGGCCAAGCCGGCGAGACCCACAGGCCCGACCGCGCCAGCACCTCAAGGCCTGCCTCCTCAAGCGCCTCCACGGCGCGGGCGAGCACCCCTCTGCTGTCGAGCCCCTCGAACGGCAAATTGCCGCCAAGCGCGATGAATGCACGGACCGTGCTCATTTGACAGCCACGCAACATACGCGCCAAACCCCCGCCCAACAGATCGCCGCCATGTCCATACTGGAAAGCCTCATCCGCCCCGACGAGCGCACGGTGCTCCTCATCGACGGCGCAAACCTCTATTCGGCGACGCGCGGCCTAGCGTTCGACATTGACTACCGCAAGCTGCTCGATGAATTCCGCAAACATGGCCGCCTCATTCGCGCCTATTACTACACAGCGGTGGCGGAGGATCAGGACTTCTCCCCCATTCGTCCGCTCGTCGATTGGCTCGATTACAACGGCTTCGCCGTCGTCACAAAACCGGCCAAGGAATATCTGGATGCGACGGGGCGGCGGCGATTCAAAGGAGACATGGACGTCGAGATCACTGTGGATCTTCTGCAAACCGCCGACTTCGCCGACCACGCTTTCCTGTTTTCCGGAGACGGCGACTTCGTGGCGGCGATCCACGCCGCCCAACGCAAGGGCCTGCGCGTCAGCGTGGTCTCAACCACGCGCTCGAACCCGCCGATGGCTTCCGACGACATACGGCGCGCGTGCGACCATTTCGTGGAAATCACAGACCTCGCCAACCTGATCGGGCGGGCGCCGCGCGAACGCGCGCACGAGGGCGAACCTCGAACATGAACGCCACGCCGCCCGAACCCGCGCGTCAATGTCCATTATGTCCGCGGCTTGTCGCCTACCGTGAACAGAACGCGCGCAGCGAGCCGACGTGGTTCAATGGCGCCGCGCCCTCCTTCGGCGATCCAGAAGCGCGCTTGCTGATTGTTGGGCTAGCGCCAGGCAGAACCGGCGCCAACCGAACCGGGCGCCCGTTTACCGGCGACTACGCGGGTGATCTCCTCTACGGCACTTTGAAGAAGATCGGCTTGGCGCACGGCGAATACCGGGCCGACCCGAGTGATGGGCTTGCGCTCCGCGGCGCCATGATCACCAACGCGGTGCGGTGCGCGCCGCCGGAAAACAAGCCGACGCCGGAGGAAATCACGGCGTGTCGCCCTTTCTTGGAATCCCGGATCGCCGCTCTCCCTCGGCTGCGTGTCATTCTGGCGCTGGGATCGATCGCCCACGAGAGCGTCCTGCGCGCGCATGGCTACAAACCAAGCACATCGAAGTTCGGGCACGGGGTCGAAGCCGTGCTGCCGAACAATCGCAGTCTGGTCTCGAGCTATCACTGCTCCAGGTACAACACGCAAACCCGGCGACTAACGCCCGAAATGTTCGAGGCGGTTATGCTGCGCGCCAAGACACTCTCCGGGCTCTAGGGGGCGACGCCGTATTCCGCGTAACGCGCGCTGATCCCCGGCTCCAGACGCTCCGCCGCAGCTAAGTCGGCCTGCCCTTCAGCCGTACGCGCCAAGCGTAACCGCGAGACCCCGCGCCCAAACAAAAAGTGCCCGTTTGAAGGATCGGCGGCGACAGCTGCGTCATAGTCCACAAGCGCCGCCGCGAAATCCGCCCGCTTCAAGTGAACAAGACCGCGGCTGTCGAGGAAGTTGGGATTGCCCGGATCGAGGCGCAGCGCCTCGTTGCAGTCGGCGAGCGCGATTTCAAGCTCTTGCCCGTTCACAGCACGCCACCAACACCGGTTGTTCCAGAGAGAGGGGTTTCCCGGGTCGTTCTCAATGAGCAGCGACAACCTTCCCAGTTCTCCCGGCTCGACGCCCTCGGCCGCCACCAAAGCGTCTTCGCGCAGGCTTGCCGCGCGCATTGAGCTTGGATCGAGCGCCAGGGCCGCTTCAAAGTCCGCCAACGCTTCGTAAATGGCGCCGCGCGCCTGGTGAACCACGCCACGCTCGATGTGCGCATCGATCAATGCCGGATCAATGCGCAGGGCCCGGCCAAAATCAGAAATGGCCCGCACCTGCTGCGCCTGTGCCGCGCGCTGCAAACCGCGTTGAACAAGCGCTTGCGCGCGACGCTCCGGCGGCGTGCTCGCAGCGGCGATGACTTCGCCGCACGCCCCGATGCGCTGCGCTGGAATCACGCTGTCCTGGCAGAGGCGCCATTGTTCATCCAGGAACGCCGCCGATCCGGCGGGCGCGCAGGATACAAGCGCGAATGCGACGAGGAGTGCGCGCGCCCGCACTAGCCGCGATCCCTGAGAAGTCTGGCTTGCTGGCGTTTCCAATCGCGATCCTTCGTGGCTTCGCGCTTGTCGTGCGCTTTCTTGCCCTTCGCCAAGGCGATCTCGACCTTGGCGATGCCGCGATCGTTGAAGTAGAGCTTGAGCGGCGCAAGCGTGCGTCCCTCGCGCTCGACAGCGCCCATCAATCGCTTCAGCTCCTTGTTTTTGACGAGCAGCTTCCGCGGACGCCGGGGCGCGTGATTGAATTGCCCGGCGGGCGGATACTCGGGAATGGTTGCGTTGATCAGCCAGAGTTCGCCTCGTTCGGCGCTCGCGTAACTTTCAGCGATATTCGCGCGACCTGTTCGGAGCGACTTCACTTCCGTGCCGAGCAGTTGAATGCCTGCTTCCAACGAGTCCTCAATGGCGTAATCGAAACGCGCGCGCCGGTTCTCCGCGATAAGCTTGCGGTTGGGTTCGGGTTTCTTGGCCATTCCTACAGCAACCCCGCGTGAATCATGGCTTGACGAACGGCGTGCTTGGCGGTGTCGCTGCACGCCAAGAGCGGAAGCCGCACGTCTTCGCGGCACAACCCAAGCAACGAACATGCGTATTTGGCGGGCGCGGGCGACGGTTCAACAAAAAGCGCCTTGTGCAAGGGCGAGAGCTGCGCGTCGATCGCACGCGCGGTTTCGAAATCACCCCGCTTGGTCGCCAGCTGCAATTGGGCGCAGAGCGCCGGCGCCACATTGGCGGTCACCGAAATACAGCCCCTCCCACCCGCTGCATTGAAGCTCAGCGCCGACCCGTCGTCGCCAGAAAGCTGGACGAAACCGTCGCCGCAGGCGCGCTCCTGACGCGCAACGCGCGACATATCCCCGGTGGCGTCCTTTATGCCGACGACGTTCCGCAGCGCGGAAATGCGTTCCAGCGTTTCCACCGCGATGTCCGTTATCGTGCGCGCGGGGACATTGTAGACGATCATCGGGATATCCACCGCGTCGTTGATCGCCTTGAAATGCGCAACCAACCCTTCCTGGCTGGGCTTGTTGTAGTAGGGCGCGACCACGAGAATCGCGTCGGCGCGAGCAGCACGCGCCGTCCGCGCGAGTTCAATCGCATGAGCGGTGTTGTTCGACCCCGCGCCAGCGATCACCGGCGTGCGCCCGGCGGCCGTTTCCACACAAAGCGCCACGACGCGGGCATGCTCCTCGTTGCTCAGCGTCGCGCTCTCGCCCGTGGTGCCGCAGGGCACCAGGCCATGAGATCCCTCCACGATCTGACGCTCGATCATCGATTGGAACGCGTCTCCGTCGACGACGCCGTCCCGGAAGGGCGTGAGCAGCGCCGGGATCGACCCCTGAAATGCCTCTGGAATCATGGAGCGCGACCCGTGCATTGTGTCATGGCGGCGATTCCTGCCACACTGGCGTGCTAGGTTAAATAGCGGCCGGCCGATAAGGTCGATTTCACCGCGGAGAGGTGTCCATGGCGGCGGGAAAGGCAATCCGCATCGTGCTGGCGGCGGTCGCGGCGACCTTCGTGTTGGACGGCTCCAGCCTCGGCCAGCCGGAGAGCGGACGCACGGGCACGGTGACCGAGGCCGCGTTCGTACCGCCGCCGCCCCCGCCGTCCGCGGCTGAGCGAATCCGCCTACGCGATGGGATGGCAGCCGCCACGTCCAGTGACTGGACATCCCTGGCGACGGCGCGGGACGCGGCCTCAGACCCTCTGGTGCGCCGCATCCTGCAATGGCGCTGGGCGGCCGCGAACGAAGCGCCGCTGTACTTCGAGGACATAGCACGCGCGTTGGACGATCTGCAGGGTTGGCCTGGCCGAACGACAATGCGCACCAGAGCGGAACAAGCGATCTTCGAGTCGCGCCTCTCCGCTTCCGAGCGTGTCTCGTTCCTGCGCGATGATGGAGGCCCGCTCACCGGCGACGGGCGGGCGGCGCTCGCACTGGCGCTTTACGATTTGGGTCAGCGCTCCGAGGCTAACACGGTCGCGCGCGCCGCGTGGCGCGAGGACACGCTTTCAGACACAGCCGAAGCGCGCCTGCTCGCGGCGTTTAGCGGCGCGCTATCGAGCGAGGATTACGCGGCGCGCGTGGATTCCCTCTTGTGGCGCGGGCGCCGGAGCGAAGCCCAACGGTTCATCCCTCGCCTCTCCAGCGCCGATCGCCTGCTCGCTAATGCGCGGATCGCCTTGCAGGCGCGCGCGCGTCGAGGATTGCAGGCCGCCGTCGACGCCGTGCCCTCCTCGCGCGCCGACGATCCGGGGTTCCTCTATGATCGCGCGCAATATCGGCGGCGCACCGACCAACCAGAGGACGCGCTCCTCATCGCGGTGCGCATTGACGCGCGCCAGGCGCCGCTGGTCGCGCGGGACGATATTTTTCGAGAGAAGCGCCTCTACCTCCCGCGCGCGCTGCGTGCGGGAAGCTATCGGCGCGCCTACGACCTCGTGTCGAACCACGGCATGACCTCGGGCGAATCCTTCGCCGACGCCGAGTGGCTCTCCGGCTGGATCATGCTGCGCTACCTGAACAACCCGCAACGCGCCGCCGAGCACTTCGCTCATTTGAGCGAGAATGTTTCCTCGCCGGTGAGCCTCTCAAGGGCGCTCTACTGGCGGGCCGAGGCTCAGCGCGCGCTTGGCAATCGAGACGAAGCGGAGCGCCTGCTGGCGGACGCCGCGCGCTATCCATTCACCTATTATGGCCAACTGGCCGCAACGCGCGGCGACCGAACCGCAATGCTTTCGCTCCCAGACACTTCGCGCGTCAGCAACGCCGTGCGCAGCCGTTTTGAGTCGCGGGAATTGGTGCGGGCGTTGCGCTTGATCTCGGAGTTTGGCGACGCCCGGGACTTTGAGTCCATTGGCTTCTATCTCGACGACACGCTCGACGACCCTCAAGAGATCGAACTCCTGTCGCAGATGGCTCGTGAACAGTCGTTCCCGCGCACCGCGCTGCGCCATGCGAAAGCGGGCCTATTCCGCAACGTGGTCGCCGCCAACGCCGCCTACCCAACTATCGACCTTCCCTCGGCCATAACGGCGACACGACGCATCGAGCCGGCGCTCGTTCATGCGATCATCCGTCAGGAGAGCGAGTTCGACCCCAATGCCGTCTCGCACGCGAACGCGCACGGGTTGATGCAGCTCATCCCCGCCACCGCGCGGCTCCAGGCGCAACGCGAGGGACTGACCTACAACCGTGCGTCGCTCACGGCCGATCCCGCCTACAATGTCACGCTCGGCGGGAGCTATCTCGCCGATCTTGTCGACGATTTTGGCGGTTCATACGTGCTCGCGATCGCCGCCTACAACGCTGGTCCGAACCGGCCGCGCGAGTGGATCGCGGATTGGGGCGACCCGCGCTCGGGCGCAGTGGATGTCGTTGACTGGATTGAGCTGATCCCGTTCTCCGAGACGCGGAACTACGTGCAGAGGGTGACGGAAAACCTTCAAGTGTACCGCCACCGCCTCGCAGGCCGCCCGACGCCGATCGAACTAGAGCGCGATCTGCACCGAGGGCGTTAAGCGCTGAGCGCATCGGCAAAGGTCGCGGCATCGACATTGCCGCCGCTCGCGATGACCGCGACCGTCATGCCGCGTACGTCCTGATCGCCCTCCATGAGCGCGGCGAGCGAGGCCGCGCCTGATGGCTCCAGCACCAGTTTCAAATGTTTGAAGGCGAAGGCCATCGCGCGCCTTACAGCACGATCCGAAACGCTAAGCGCGCGCTCGAAACGGCGGCGCCCGATTGCGAAAGGCAGCTCCCCCATCTTTTCGGTCAGCAAGCCGTCGCAGATCGAACGAATGCCCGGCGGATTGCGCTGTATCGCCCCCGTCGCCAGACTCTGTGCGATATCGTCGTGCCCCTCGGGCTCCACCGCGAAGATGCGCGCATCTGGCAACGCCAAGGCGACGCCCGCAGCAAGGCCGCCGCCGCTCGCCGGGACGAAGACCGCGTCGGGCGCGATCTCATCGGCGATTTCGAGCCCGGCGGTGCCCTGCCCGCCGATCACCAACGGGTCGTCAAAGGGCTTGATCAGATGAGCCCCTCGCTCCGCCGAAAGGCGTGCGCCGATCTCCTCCCGGCTTTCGTGGATGCGATCATAGGTGATGACCTCGGCGCCATTGGCTCGTGTCGTCTCGAGCTTTATGCGCGGCGCATCGGAAGGCATGACGATCGTGGCGGAAATGCCGAAGATTCGCGCGGCCGTCGATACGGCAATGGCGTGGTTGCCGGACGAAAACGCAATGACGCCGCGCGCCCGCACCTCCGGCGTCAGCGCGGCGATCGCATTCGTTGCGCCGCGCATCTTGAAAGCGCCGCCGCGTTGCAGGTTCTCGGCCTTGACGAGAACACGCGCGCCGGTCGCCGCATCGAGTGCATCGTTGCGAATAAGCGGCGTGCGATAAACGATCCCCTCGATCCGCTCCGCCGCTTTCCTCACATCCTCTAGAGTAGGAACCATCATGAGCCTCTCGGTTTGGCGCGGCGCGTCGGCGGCGCGGTCAGCGGATTTTCCGGCCAAGGATGCTTCGGATAGCGACCCCGCATCTCGGCGCGCACGGCGGCGTACGACCCGCGCCAAAATCCAGGAAGGTCTTTTGTGGTTTGCACGGGCCTTTGCGCCGGTGAAAGCAAACGAAGCGTCAGCGGAACACGGCCACGGGCAATGACTGGATGCACGTCCTGACCAAAGAGTTCCTGCAGGCGCACCTCAAGCGCGGGACCGCCCTCGCTCTCATAATCAATCGTCAGCGACGAACCCGCGGGTGTCTCGAAGCGCGCGGGCGCCTCATTGTCGAGCGTGCGCCGCAACTCAAAGGGCAGAGCGTTGGCGAGAGCCGGGGCAAGGTCGACAGAAGCGAGGCTCCCGGCCTGCGCCAGAGCTGGCGCAAGCCAACCGTCGAGCGTGTTCAAGAGCGCGCCCTCGCTCATGTCGGGCCACGCGTCTCCCTCCAAATCTCGCATGAAGGCGATGCGCGCCCGCTGCTGACGCGCTGCGTCCGTCCAGTTGAGAAGCCCAAGCCCCCCGTCGCGCACCGCTTCCAGCAGTGCGTTCAGAAGCTCATCGCCGCTCAAACGTTCCGCCGGCGTCTCGGAGAGAATCAGGCGCCCGAGCCGCCTTACCCGCCGCGCGCGCACCTCGCCGGACGGCCCGACTTGCGCGGTCAGCGCCTCTTCGACGCTTTCGCCCCATCGATCTTCGATCTCGCGCTGCGAAATTGGCGCGGCGAGCAGCACGAGCGCGCGACCCGCCGCACCCGCCACGTCGGCGATGACAACAAACTGCTCCCGAGACAAAGGCGACGCCTCGTCAATGCTCGCGGCGCGCCCGTTCGCCATCGTGAAGGAAAGTCCGCGCGCCTTGGCGATCCGATCGGGGTATGCCAGCGCCAGCACCGCGCCCGCCTTGTCTTCATCGTACGCTGCGTCCGTGTCATCGCCTGCCATTCGCGCGATCCGCCGAGCGAGCCGCCGGGCGGCGTCAGCGCGTTGGCCTCGCTCACCGGCGAAGCGATGCAATCGCTCGCGCATGTCCACGCCTCGCCCCCCCAGGCCCTGCTCTGTCAAAAGCATCGCGATGGACGCCGCCAGAAGTCCGTCGCCGCGCTTGGCTGACGCGATCACCATGTGCGCCAGCCGCGGCGGCAAGGGCAGACGCGCAATCGCTTCGCCGTGCGCGGTCAAACGGCCGTCATCGTCAAGTGCGCCGATGCGCGTCAACGACGCGATCGCCTCGCTCCAAGCGGCTTTAGGCGGCGGGTCGAGCCATGCCAAAGCAGCCGGATCGGCAACGCCCCACGCCGCCAAATCCAGCGCCAACCCCGAAAGATCCGCGTCGAGGATCTCAGGCCGCTCAAAGGGCGGCAACGCGCGCGTTTCCCCCTCGCTCCACAGCCGCCAGCAAACGCCCGGTTCAAGACGTCCGGCCCGACCTGCGCGTTGCGTAATCGCGGCCTGACTCGCGCGAACGGTCTCCAATCTGGAAAGGCCGAGCGCCGGCTCGAAACGCGGCCTTCGCGCGAGCCCGGCGTCGACGACAATGCGCACGCCGTCAATCGTAAGCGATGTCTCGGCGATCGATGTCGCCAACACCACCTTGCGTCGGTCATGTACGGCTGGCGCGATAGCGGCGTCCTGATCGGCGGCGCTCATTGCCCCGTAAAGCGGCCGGATATCGATCGTCGGATCGCTGTTGAGCGCGCGCAAAGCTTCCGCGGTGCGCTCAATCTCGCGCACGCCCGGGAGGAAGACGAGCGCGCTGCCGGGTTCGCTCGCCATCGCCGCGCGGATTGCGCTGGCTGCTTCGTCCTCGATCTTGCCGCGCGGGTCGCGCGGCCTGTAAACGCACCGAACGGGGAACAGCCGGCCTTCACTCACAATAACCGGCGCATCGTCGAGCAGGGCGGCGATCCGCGCGGCATCCAGCGTCGCCGACATGACGACGAGCTTCAAATCCGACCGCAAGCCGCCCTGCACGTCGCGCGCAAGCGCCAAGCCGAGATCGCCTTCCAGGCTGCGCTCGTGAAACTCATCGAACACGACAGCGGCGACGCCCGCCAGTTCGGGATCGTCCTGGATCATGCGTGTGAACACGCCCTCGGTCACGACCTCGATGCGGGTCTCTGGGCCGATCTTGGAATCCAGCCTAACCCGATATCCGATCGTCTGACCGACACGCTCCCCGCGCTCACTGGCCATGCGTGACGCCGCCGCGCGCGCGGCGATGCGTCGGGGCGACAAGAGCACGATCTTTCCCCGCCGCGCCCAGTCCTCGTCAAGAAGCGCGGGCGGAACCCGCGTCGTCTTGCCCGCCCCCGGCGGAGCGACGAGCACCGCCTCGCCGCGCGTGGCAAGCGCCGCCCGCAGCTGGGGAAGAACGTCCTCTACCGGAAGCATGGCGGCGGGCATAACCTTAGGCGTCGCTCCTGTCTCTCCGCATTGGCGTGGACGCTCTGGCCCGATATAGGCAGTCCCGGCAACAGCCATCGGAGCGAACGCCCATGCGCACAAGACCCCTGGGACTTTTCTTGGCGGCGATCGCCCTCGGCCTCACGGCGTGCTCAAGCGGCAGGACCGCTGACACCCGCCGCGGCGTGACGGACGCCGCCTACTCTCCGTTGCGCGACGTAAACCTGATCCGACCTGAAATCCCGTTGCTGCTGCGCAACCTCCAATATCCGTACTCGACGGTCACCTTGACCGACTGCGCGGCGGTCGCGCGGGAGATCGGCGCGCTGGACGCCGTGCTCGGACCGGAAAGCTATCAAGCCGGACCGGACAGAAATGTGTGGGACAGAAGCGGCGACTTCGTCGAGGAGCAGGCGATCGAGGCGGCGCAAGACACCGCCCAAGACCTCATCCCGTTCCGATCATGGGTGCGGCGCATCTCCGGCGCCAATCGCGCTGAGCGCGAGGCTCTGCGCGCGGTCGCGAACGGGCAACAGCGGCGCACGTTCCTGCGCGGATATGGCGCGTCGCTGGGATGCCCGAACATCATTCCGCCGCCGCCGGCGACAACGCCATCGCGCAACCGTTAGAGCGCGTTAGGAAAGGTGTGGAGCGGTTTTCCGCCCGAACGCGCGACAATCAAGGCGCGCGTGTTCGAAACCGTTCGACGAACGCGGACAGTTGTTGCCGGAGGATGGCGTCGCGCAGGCGCGTCATGAGCGACTGGTAGTAGGCAAGGTTGTGCCAAGAGAGCAGCGTCTGCCCGAGCAACTCGCCCGCTTTGAACAAGTGATGCAGATAAGCTTTTGAATAGTCTCGGCTGGCAGGGCAGTCGCTGGCTTCGTCCAACGGCGACATGTCCTCCGCAAAGCGCGCATTGGTTATGTTGATGGCGCCGGCGTCGGTCCAGGCCTGGCCATGCCGGCCTGCGCGCGTCGGCAACACGCAGTCAAACATGTCCACGCCACGCGCCACGCTCTCAACGATGTCGATCGGCTTGCCGACGCCCATCAGATAACGCGGACGCTCCGCTGGCAGCAGCGGCGTCGTAACATCAAGCGTTGCGAGCATGGCCTCGTGGCCTTCGCCCACTGCGAGCCCGCCGATGGCGTAACCGTCAAACCCCTCGGCGACCAATGCCTCGGCGGACATTCGCCTCAGCTCCGCGTCGACCCCGCCTTGCACAATGGCGAACAGATTCTGCGCTTTCCGTTGGCCAAACGCACGCGAGCACCGCCCCGCCCAATCAAGCGACAGGCGCATCGCCTTCTCAACATCCGCGCGCGGCGCCGGCAGCGCCGGGCATTCATCGAGCTGCATCACGATGTCGGCGCCGATCTGATCCGCTTGAATCACCATGGCGATTTCGGGCGTCAAACGGTGCTCGCTTCCATCAACATGGCTGCGGAAGGTGACCCCGTCCTTGTCGAGCTTGCGCAACTGCGCGAGCGACATCACCTGATATCCGCCGCTGTCGGTGAGGATCGGTCCATCCCAACGCATGAAGCGATGCAACCCGCCGAGCCTGCGCATACGCTCGCCGCCTGGCCGCAACATCAAGTGATAGGTATTGCCCAGAATGATGTCGGCGCCGGTTTGTTTCACTTGATCGACGGTCAGCGCCTTGACCGTGCCCGCGGTGCCGACCGGCATGAACGCCGGCGTGCGAATGTCGCCGCGCGGCGTCTTGAGCACACCGGTGCGGGCCGCGCCATCGCGGGCATGAATTTCAAATGGGAAGCCGTTCATCGCGGCCGCCATATCAGGCTGGCGTCGCCATAGGAATAGAACCGATACGCGCGCGCGATTGCGTGCGCGTATACGGCGTGGGCCCGCTCAAGGCCGGCGAACGCCGCGACAAGCATGAATAGAGTTGAGCGCGGCAGGTGAAAGTTGGTCCAGAGACCATCCACGACGCGAAACTCATAGCCGGGCGTGATGAAAATGTTGGTGTCGCCGGTTTCAGCGCGCACATGACCCCCGGCGTCGGCGGCCGACTCGATCGCGCGCAATGCTGTCGTGCCGATTGCGATGACGCGACGCCCCTCGGCCTTGGCGCGGTTGATCTCAAAGGCGACGCCTTCCGGGATGGTGCGCCATTCGCTGTGCATCACGTGCTGGGCCGTGTCGTCGGACTTCACAGGCAGAAACGTGCCGGCGCCGACGTGCAGCGTAACGCGCATGCACCAGACGCCGCGTGCAATCAGGCGCTCGAACAGCTCGTGCGTGAAATGGAGACCTGCGGTGGGCGCCGCGACCGCGCCCGCCTCTTGCGCATAGAAGGTCTGATAATCGGCGAGGTCCGCCTCGTCGGGCGGGCGCTTTCCAGCGATATAGGGCGGCAGTGGCATGTGGCCGATTTTGGCGATGGCTTCGTCGAGCGCGTCGCCCGCGCGATCAAAGCGTAGAATTATGTCGCCCTCATCGCCCTTGCCTTCGAGAGTGGCGAACAAACCCTCATCGAAAAAGAGGCCGTCGCCCTCTTTCAGTCGCTTGCCTGGTTTGGCCAGCGCACGCCAGGCATCGGCGCCAAGGCGCTCTATGAGATTGAGCGACACGCGCACAACCGGCCCTTGCGGGTCGCGGCTCGGCCGAACGGCTTTCAACGCCGCCGGGATAACGCGCGTGTCGTTGAAAATGAGCAGGTCGCCAGCGCGAAACAGCTCTGGCGCATCGCGCACCAGCAAGTCCTCGAAAGATTCGGCGACGGGCACATGAAGCAGGCGCGCGCTGTCGCGCGGTCGCGCGGGGCGCAGCGCGATCAGTTTTTCGGGCAGCTCGAAGTCGAACAGATCAACGCGCATCCAAGGTGTCGGGCGTCAGCGATCAGGCGTCATGGTTGATCTGATAGCTGATGTCCTGACCTCCCGACACCTAACTCACGCCGCCCGCATGCTCACGATCTTGCCGGGGCTGCGCGGCGGCTCGCCTTTCGGCAAAGCGTCCACGTGCTCCATGCCTTCCACCACCTGACCCCAGACCGTATATTTGCGGTCGAGGAAGGTCGCGTCGTCGAAGCAGATGAAGAACTGGCTGTTGGCTGAGTTCGGGTCGCTTGAACGCGCCATCGAACAAACGCCGCGCACGTGCGGCTCGGCGGAAAACTCTTGCTTCAGGTTCGGCATCTTGGAGCCGCCCATGCCCGTTCCGGTCGGGTCGCCGCCTTGCGCCATAAACCCGTCGATCACGCGGTGGAAAACCACGCCATCGTAAAAGCCCTCGTTCGCGAGCTCGCCGATACGCTGGACGTGTCCGGGCGCCAGGTCAGGCCGAAGCTTGATTTTGACCTCTCCGGTTTCGAGCGCCATTGTCAGGGTTGTAAAGTCAGCCACGCGTAGTCCTGTCGTTTGGTGAAGCAATGCGATGCCTGCTCACGGGATGAAGGGGATGATTGACCACCAGCGGCGGTCGCGGTTTTCGTTGCGCGGCACGCGCGCGGGTATCTCGACATCGCAGACCGAGAAATCGGCGCCACGTTCATCGCGCGTGTCGTCGATCAGATCGCGAAACCGGGGCCCGTCGGTGCGCAGCACGAATATCGGCGCGCGCTCGCTCTCGGGCACGTCAGCGGCCACCCGCACGGCAAGCATGCGATCAGGGTTAGCCGGCGGGTTGCCTACGGCGAGGTTCATCACCGCGTCCATCCCCCAAACGACGCGCCCAAAAATCGAGTAGCGCTTATCCAAGTCCGAGTTCGGCGCGCGCATGATGAAGAACTGGCTGTTCGCTGAGTTGGGCTCAGACGCGCGCGCCATCGAAACAACGCCCTGGCAATGCAAGGCGTTCGACGCAACCCGGCCGTCAGCGGTTACCGCCATCTGGCTGTCTGGCTGGCTTTCGATAGGAAGCGTCTTGTAAAAGCCAAGCCGCGCGCGCCCTTGGGTCGCTGCCTCGATGAACGGCATGTCCGCGCCGCGACGGAACCGGAACTCCTCGCGCAGATCGGGCAGCGTTGATGCGCCCTCGCCGGTGCCCAGCGGATCGCCCGTCTGGGCCATGAAATCATCGATAACGCGGTGGAATATCAGTCCATCGTAAAAACCCGCGCGGGCAAGCGTCTTGATCCGTTCGACATGGCGCGGCGCGATCTCCGGATAAAGCTCGACCACGATGCGCCCATGCACGGTGTCAACGTAGAGCGTGTTCTCAAGATCGACCTGGCGCCAGTTGCGCGGGTCAGGCGTTTGCGCGGCGGCCATACCGGCAGCCCCGAACAAGCCCAGCATCAACACGCCGGCGGCGAAAAACTCACGTAAGCGCAGCATCAAAGCACCCCGAACTTGGCCTTCAGCCGGCTTTCTACTTCTGGAGGCACGAATTGCGCGACGCTTCCTTGCAGTCGGGCGATTTCTTTCACCAAACGCGAGGCGACCGCCTGATGGGTCGGATCGGCCATCAGGAAGATCGTCTCAATGGCGGGATTGAGCTTCTGGTTCATCCCGACCATGGCGAATTCGTACTCGAAGTCAGCGACGGCTCTGAGACCTCTGACAATAATATGCGCCCCTACGCTCTCGGCGAACTTCATCAGCAATGTGTCAAAAGGTTGAACAACGATCTCGGCGCCGTCCCTTATCTTGGCGCACTGCTGCTCAACCATCTCCACCCGTTCAGCCAAGGAGAAAAGCGGGCCCTTATCCTGGTTGACGGCGATCCCAATCACCAGGCGATCCACCAAGGTCGCCGCGCGCGTGATGATGTCCACGTGGCCGTTGGTGACGGGATCGAAAGTGCCGGGGTAAAGCCCGATCCGCCTCTTGCTCGTCACGGCCCCGCCTCCTCGCCGTCGTCGCCAAACGCCTCAAGCCGCTCTGCCGCGACCACGTGCTCGTCGTCGCCCACATTGATCAAAATGACCCCCTGGGTGGCGCGACCAGCCACGCGGATATCCGCAACACTGGTTCGGATCAGCTGACCGCGATCGGTCACCAACAGGAGTTCCTCATCGTTCTTCACCGGGAAGGAGGCGACGAGGCGCGCATCGCCCGTCAGCTTGTGCGCGATCAGGCCTTTGCCGCCGCGATTGGTGACACGGTATTCGTAAGCGGATGCGCGTTTGCCCAAGCCATTCGACGTGACCGCGAGGATAAACTGCTCCTGCGTCTTGAGCCACGCAAGACGCTCGAAAGGCGTCGCCTCGCCCTCGGCCGCCGCCTCGTCAGCTTCGACTTCAACATCGCCGCGATCCTGCGCGTCCCATTTGAAGTAGTCCGCGACTTCCTTGGTCGACACTTCAACGTGACGCAACACGCCCATGCCAATGACGCTGTCGCCTTCGGCAAGCGTGACGCCGCGCACGCCCGTGGAATCGCGGCCCTTGAAGACACGCACATCCGTCGCTCTACACCGGACGCATTGGCCATTCGCCGTGGTCAGGAGAATGTCATCATCCTCGGAGCAAACCTGAACGTCGACGATGCCGTCGCCCTCGTCGGGCTTCATGGCGATCTTGCCGTTGCGATTGACCTGAACGAAATCGCTCAACTTGTTGCGCCGCACGCCGCCCGAGCGTGTCGCGAACATGACGTCGAGCTTTTCCCAGTCGCGCTCATCCTCGGGCAACGCCATCACCGACGTGATCGTCTCGCCTTGCCCGAGCGGGAGCAGGTTCACCAGCGCGCGCCCCTTGGTGCGCGGATCGCCCGCCGGTATGCGCCACGCCTTGATCTTGTAGACCATGCCCGAGGACGAGAAGAACAGGATCGGCGCGTGCGTCGAGGCGACGAACACCCGGGTCACGAAATCCTCATCCTTCATCGCCATGCCGGCGCGGCCCTTGCCGCCGCGGCGTTGCGTGCGATAGGCGGCAAGCGGCGTGCGCTTCACGTAACCGCCGTGGGTTACGGTCACCACCATGTCCTCGCGCGGGATCAACGCCTCATCGTCGATCTCGCCTTCCGATTCCGAGAAGGTCGTTCTCCGCGCTTCGCCGAAAGCTTCCTTAACCGCCGTCAGCTCTTCGCGAACGATGCCAAGAATGCGCTCTCGCGACGCCAGGATCGCGAGCAATTGCTTGATCTCTTCGGCGATCTCGTTAGCCGCCTTGGCGATGTCGTCACGGCCAAGGCCGGTGAGGCGCGCGAGTTGCAGCGAGAGAATGGCGCGCGCTTGCTCGTCAGAAAGACGAACCTTGTCGCCATCGGCGACCACCGTTCGCGGATCGGCGATCAAGGCAATCAGCGGCATCATATCGCCAGCAGGCCAATCGCGCGCCAACATGCGCTCGCGGGCCGTCGTCGGATCCGGGCTTTCGCGGATCAGCCTGATCACCTCGTCGATGTTGGCGACGGCGATGGCGAGGCCGACAGTTTCGTGGCCGCGTTTGCGCGCCTTCGCCAAACGATGCTTGGTGCGGCGCGTGACCACCTGTTCGCGAAACGAAAGGAAGATATCGAGGATCTTCCGCAGCCCCATCTGCTCGGGCTTGCCCTGGTTCAACGCCAGCATATTGACGCCGAACGACGTCTGCAGTTGCGAGTAGCGATAGAGCTGGTTCAGGACAACGTCGGCCACCGCGTCGCGCTTCAACTCGATCACGAGCCGAACGCCAAGACGGTTGGATTCATCGCGCACTTCCGCGATCCCCTCGACGCGCTTTTCGCGCACCTGCTCGCCGATCCTCTCCACCATCTCGGCCTTGTTCACCTGGTAGGGAATCTCGGTGAACACCAAAGCCTCGCGCCCACGAATGGTTTCGACGTGGTGCTTGGCGCGGATCGCGACCGAACCACGCCCCGTCATCAGCGCCATACGCGCGCCGGCGCGGCCGAGAATCTCTCCGCCGGTAGGGAAATCGGGCCCAGGCACGATGTCGAGCAATTCGAGATCAGGGATGTTCGGATTGTCGATCAGCGCGACGCACGCGTCGATAACCTCCGACAGATTATGCGGCGGAATATTCGTCGCCATGCCAACGGCGATGCCGCCGCCGCCATTGACCAGGAGATTTGGAAACCGCGCGGGCAGGACCGTCGGCTCCTGCATCGAGCCGTCGTAGTTGTCTTGGAAATCGACGGTGCCCTCGTCGATGTCATCGAGCAATGCGCGCGCCGATTTCGCCAGACGCGCCTCGGTGTAACGCATCGACGCCGGCATATCGCCGTCGATCGATCCGAAATTGCCTTGGCCGTCGATGAGCGTAAGGCCCATCGAGAAGTCCTGCGCCAAGCGCACCAGCGTCAAGTAGATCGCCTGGTCGCCATGCGGGTGATAGTTGCCCATCACGTCGCCGACGGACTTCGCGCTCTTGCGATACGCCTTGTCATGCGTGTTGCCCGCCTCATCCATGGCGAACAGGATACGCCGATGCACGGGCTTCAGGCCGTCGCGCGCATCGGGCAGCGCGCGCGAGACGATCACGCTCATCGCGTAGTCGAGGTAGGATCGCTTGAGCTCATCCTCGATAGTGATGAGCGAAACGCCTTTAGGGAGGGATGGGCCGCCGCTCTCGGCGGGATCTGACGTGTCTGACACCGATCGCCGGTCTTTTTCTAATCGCTTACGAAAACGCTGAAACGGCGAGAAAAACTCGCCCTCGAATCTGGCTTAGGCTAGCATCCGGCGCCGCCGATCGCAAACCGAGGAGAAGCCTCATGCGCCAACTCGCCGCCCTCGTTTCCGCCGCCTTTCTCAGTGGTTGCACCCTTTTTGGGTTCGGCGATGACGACTCCCCTGCACCGGATCCGGCGTTGGCCGAACGCACGGTCTGGATCGTGGGAACCGAAGGGCGCGCGATCGGGCAAGCGACCTTCAGCAGCGCCCCCGGCGGGACCTTGATTCGGCTTGAATTTTCCGAACGTTCCCTGCCCGCTGGCTGGCACGGCGCTCACCTGCATCACGTCGGCGATTGCAGCGACTTCGCGGCCGGCTTCCAGGCCTCGAGAGGACATCTTGGGGCGGGCGAACGGGTCGCGCACGGACATCGTCAAGCAACGGGCCCGGAAGCTGGCGATCTCACCAACATCTACGCGCCGGCCTCGGGGGTGTTTGGGGCGGAGGTTTTCGCGCCTTATGTGCGCCTGGCGAGCCGACGCGTCCCAGGAAACGCCAACACGCGCGAGGTGCTGCCCTTGTTCGACGAAGACGGAACAGCGCTCGTCATCCACGCCAACCCCGACGATCACGCCTCGCAGCCGGTCGGCGGCGCGGGCTCGCGCTTGGCGTGCGCCGCGTTACGGGCGACGCCCTAAGCGCCCCGGCGTTCCGCCAACGCGACCAGCGCGACTCCTGCCATCGCCATGCCCGCGCCAATAAGGATTCGAGGCGTAATCGCGTCGCCCAGCGCAAGCGCCGCCAGCGTGAAGGAAATGATCGGCGTGAGCAGCATGTAAGGCGTCGTTCGCGACACTTCATACTTCTGCAGCAGGTGGAACATGAACGCGTTGGCGACAATGCTCGACACGAGCGCGCCGAACGCCACGCACGCCCAAGCGAGCCACGAAGCGTCGGCGATCGCCTGGGCGTGACCGCCCTCAAAAAAGAGCGATCCGCTGATCAGGGTTGGCGCGACCGCGAGCGCAATCCATGCTTGCATCGCCCAAGGGTCGCTGGCGCCGCCAAGCCGGCGCACCAGCACTGTTCCCAAACCGTAAAACACCGAGGCCAAGGCCACGAGCGCAAGCGCACCCCACTGCGCGAAGACAACGGGATCAAACGTCATGCCTGCCGCGCCGAGAAACGCGATGGCGACACCGCTCCAACGCAGCGCGCCGACACGCTCCCCCAGCAGGACGCTCGCGCAAGCCACCGAAGCCGGCGCCCAAAGCTGCATCGCCACCACCATGGGCGCGAGATCGCGCGCCAGCCCCAAGCCCACATATTGGACGCCAAAGTGCAGTGGCCCGATCACCGCGAGCATCATGAAGAACAGACGGGTCTTGCCTTGCGGCGGCGGGCGAATGAGCCAAAACAAACACCCAAACACGATCGCGAAGCGAACGCCCGCCACCATGAGCGGCGGCAACTCCCGCACCGCGATCATCGCGGCCACGTTGTTCACGCCCCATATGAGCGGAACGGCCAGAAGTCTCAGAAGATCAAGCGGCGCGAACGCGCGGGATGGAGCCACACCAGATCGCTACGCAAGCAAAGAGGCGCAAGCAAGCGCTTGCGCCTCACGTGTTGTTGCCAACTCCTACGCCCGTCTAAAATGGAATCTCGTCGTCCAGATCAGCGTTAAAGCTCTCGCGCGGCCCATCGCTCACGCGCTTGCTCCCAGCGCGCGATGAGAACGACCCGCCGCCCTCATCGTCGTAGGAACGCGCGCCGCCGTCGCCGCGCCCACCGAGCATGGTGAGCTCCCCGCGGTATTTCTGCAGCACGACCTCCGTCGTGTATTTTTCCTGACCGGATTGATCCGTCCACTTCCGGGTCTGCAGCTGACCTTCAATGTAAACGGTCGAGCCCTTCTTGAGATATTGCTCGGCGACCTTGGCAAGCTGCTCGTTGAAGATCACCACATTGTGCCACTCGGTCTTTTCCTTGCGCTCCCCGCTTTGCTTGTCGCGCCATGTCTCGGATGTAGCGATCCGAAGGTTCACCACGGGATCGCCCGAATTCAACCGCCGCACCTCCGGGTCCTTGCCCAGATTGCCGACCAAAATCACTTTGTTGACGCTGCCAGCCATCGCCGACCTCCTCTGTCCTGCGCATTCCTCGATGGCATCAGGCCGGATAGTCCGACCGATGTTCTCTTAATGTTCTATAAGCCGACTCGCGCCGTTGGTAAAGAGGTCGTAAACGCAATTGTTCGACATTTGTTCTTGATGGCCTTTCGACTCCCGCTACTAGATATGGACAACCGTCTTGCACGAAAGCCCCCACACCGTGACGCAGAAAGCGCCCGCCCTGTTCATCGGCCACGGCTCGCCAATGAACGCGATCGAAGACACGCCGTCCTCGCGCGGGTGGCGGGACATCGCGGCGCGATTTGCGAAACCGCGCGCGATTGTCTGCATCTCCGCCCATTGGGTGACCGAGGGCGTGCGCGTGACTTCGAACGAACGGCCGCGCACCATTCACGACTTCGGCGGATTTCCTCCCGAGCTCTTCGCCGTTCAGTATCCGGCGCCAGGCGACCCAGCGCTTGCGCACGATCTCGCGGGTCGCTTGTCGGCGTTCGTCGCAACCCTTGATGATCGCTGGGGTCTCGACCATGGCGCGTGGTCGATCCTCACCCACATGTATCCGCAAGCGGACATCCCTGTGCTCCAGCTGAGCCTCGACGCACGCCGCACCCCTCAGCAACACTACGCCATCGGCAAAGCGCTTGCGCCGTTGCGAGACGAAGGGGTTCTGATCGTCGGATCCGGGAATATCGTCCACAACTTGCGTGCGTTCTTTCATCGTCGGGCCGAGGATTCGACCGCGCAGGACGGCATCTTTGACGACGACATCGCCGCGGCAGCAGTGAGCCGTGATCACGACTTCATCTTGAGCTACCGCGCCCACCCGCTTGCACCGAACGCCGCGCCTGACTGGGATCACTTCTATCCGCTCTTTTATGTGCTTGGCGCCAGCGCGAGCGGCGAGGTGGCGCACGTGTTCAACCGCGCATTGTGTCCCGGTCTCTCCATGACCTCGATCGCGTTCGGCCTCACATGAGAAGAGGCGTTCGCACCTTCGCGTTAGGAGGATTGATCACCGCCTTCGCGGCGGTGGCCCTTGGCGTTTGGCTCGGCGGCGGGTTGAGTGACCAGCGCACAGCGTTGTTCACCGCCATTGTGCTCGTTATCGGCGACGTGGCCTCGGCTTTCGTTGCGGCCGGCGTGCAAGAAGCCCGCGCCAGACCGGTCGCCTGGGCGCGTGTCGGCCTCGTGGCCGCCGCTTTGAATTTCGTCGGTCTGTGGCTCCTCGTCATCCCGCCGACTTTCGTCGCCATCATAGGCGGCGCTGGCGCGGCGCCGATCTGGACCTACACGGGCGTTGCGCTCGCGGTCGCGGCAGGCGCCATCATCGTTTGGTATTCTCACCGGCTCGCCTGGCGGCGCGCCGCGCCGAAGAGCGATTCATGAAAGACGGCCTGACCCACATCCGTATTCGCGGCGCACGCGAGCACAACCTCAAAGGCGTGAACGTCGACATCCCGCGCAATGAATTGGTCGTCATCACCGGCCTCTCGGGATCGGGGAAATCCTCGCTAGCGTTCGACACAATCTATGCCGAAGGCCAACGGCGCTACGTGGAGTCGCTCTCCGCGTACGCGCGTCAGTTCCTCGAGCTGATGCAGAAACCCGATGTCGACTCGATTGAAGGCCTCTCGCCCGCTATATCGATCGAGCAGAAGACGACCTCGCGCAATCCGCGTTCGACGGTCGGCACCGTCACTGAAATCTACGACTATATGCGCCTGCTGTGGGCGCGCGTTGGCGTGCCGTTTTCGCCAGCGACGGGCTTGCCCATTGAAGCGATGCAAGTCGCCCAAATGGTCGACCGCATCATGGCCTTACCCGAGGGTTCTCGCCTTTACCTGCTCGCGCCAATCGTGCGCGACCGCAAAGGCGAGTATCGTAAGGAAATGGCGGAGCTTTTGAAGAAGGGCTACCAGCGCGCCAAAATTGATGGCGAGTATTACGAACTTTCCGATCCGCCGACGCTCGACAAGAAACTCAAGCACGACATCGAAGTCGTGATCGACCGCATCGCCGTGAAAGCGGGCATTGAAACCCGCCTGGCGGATTCCCTTGAGCAAGCGCTGCGGCTCGCCGACGGCATTGCGTATGCCGAATTCGCGGACGCCGCCAAGAAAGGCGAACGTCTGATTTTCTCTCAGAAGTTCGCCTGCCCCGTGTCGGGTTTTACGATCCCGGAAATCGAGCCCCGGCTGTTCTCATTCAACAATCCGGCCGGCGCCTGCCCCGCCTGCGACGGCTTGGGCGTGCAACTCAAGTTCGACGCGGCGATGGTCGTGCCCGAACACGACAAGTCGCTCAAAGACGGCGCCGTCGCCCCATGGGCAAAAGGGCCGTCGCCACTCTACGCGCAGACGCTGGAAGCGCTCGCCAAGCACTTCAAGGCGAAGACGACTACCCCTTGGCGCGACCTGCCCAAAACGCTCAAGGAAGCAATTCTCCATGGCACGGCCGAGCCCATAAAGTTCGTCTACGACGACGGCGTACGGCGCTACGAAACCACGAAAAACTTCGAAGGCGTGCTGCCCAACCTTGAGCGCCGCTGGAAGGAGACGGACTCCCAATGGGTGCGCGAAGAATTAGAGAAGTACCAATCGGAAGCGCCATGCCCGTCATGCAAGGGCAAGCGGTTGAAGCCGGAAGCGCTCGCCGTGCGCGTGGGCGGGCTGGACGTTTCGGAGGCGTCGAACTTCTCCATCCGCGTGGCGCGCGACTGGTTCTCCGCACTCAATGATCAACTGACGTCTAAGCAAAAAGAGATCGCCGTTCGCATCCTCAAGGAGATCAACGATCGCCTGCGCTTTCTCGTCGATGTTGGTCTGGATTACCTCTCCCTAGGGCGCGCATCGGGGACGCTGTCAGGCGGCGAGAGCCAACGCATTCGGCTGGCTTCGCAGATCGGCTCCGGGCTTACGGGCGTGCTGTACGTGCTCGACGAACCATCCATCGGCTTGCATCAGCGCGACAACACCCGCCTGCTCGAAACGCTGCGCCGATTGCGGGACCTCGGCAATTCCGTGCTTGTCGTGGAGCACGACGAGGAAGCCATCCTCACGGCGGATCATGTGATCGACATGGGGCCGGCGGCCGGCATCCATGGCGGACGCGTGATCGCCGAAGGCACGCCGGCGCAGATCCAGAAAAACGCGGAGAGCGTCACCGGCGCCTATCTGGTCGGCGCACGCGAAATCGCGATCCCAGAAAAGCGCCGGCGGGTGAACCTCAAGCGCGCGGTTTCCGTTAAGGGCGCGCGCGGCAACAATCTCAACAATGTCAACGTCGACATTCCTCTGGGCACATTCACCTGCGTGACAGGCGTCTCCGGCGGCGGCAAATCCACGCTCGTGATCGAGACCCTCTACAAGGCGGTTGCGCGTCAGTGGCACGGCGCGGGCGACGCGCCAGCTGAACACGATGCGATCCTCGGGTTGGAGCACATCGACAAGATCATCGATATCGATCAGTCGCCCATCGGACGTACGCCGCGTTCCAATCCCGCGACCTATACCGGCGCATTCACCCCGATCCGCGATTGGTTCGCAGGCCTTCCCGAGGCGAAAGCGCGCGGCTATGGCCCGGGACGTTTCTCGTTCAATGTGAAGGGCGGCCGCTGCGAGGCTTGCCAGGGCGATGGCGTCATCAAGATCGAGATGCACTTCCTTCCCGACGTCTACGTCACGTGCGATACGTGCAAGGGCAAGCGCTACAACCGCGAAACCTTGGAAATTCTCTACAAGGGCAAGTCCGTCTCCGACGTGCTGGACATGACCGTCGAAGAAGGCGCCAACCTGTTCACCGCCGTGCCAAGCATCCGCGAAAAGCTCGAAACCCTCAAACGGGTTGGCCTGGGTTATGTCCATATCGGCCAGCAGGCCACCACGCTATCCGGCGGCGAGGCGCAACGCGTCAAACTTTCGAAGGAACTCTCCAAACGCGCGACCGGACGCACGCTCTACATTTTGGACGAGCCGACGACCGGTTTACACTTCGAAGACGTAAAGAAGCTGCTCGAAGTGCTGCATGAACTGGTCGACAACGGCAACACGGTGCTCGTGATCGAGCACAATCTCGACGTCATCAAGACCGCGGACTGGGTGATCGACATGGGCCCCGAAGGCGGCGATGGCGGCGGCCGGATCGTCGCGCAAGGCGCGCCCGAAGAGGTGGCGAAGGTCAAGGAGAGCTGGACCGGCCGCTACTTGGATGAAGCGATGCAACGGCAACGTCAACGGCACGCACCGAAGGCGACGGCCACGCCGTCGGTCGCGAAACCGCCGCGCAAGCCGGCAAGGAAACGCGCCTCAGCTTAAGGCGGGCGTCACGCCTGCGCGCTCTTCCTCAGCCGCCTTCACCAAGCGTGCATTGACCCCATAATAAGCCACGTAGAACACGCAAACGACGGCCGCGATAACAGCCGCGTACAGCAAACCAAATGCGATGTATTGGGGCTGCGAGAAGGTGTCTCGTAGGGCGCGCAACAAGTTTTCCGGGTCGCCGTTGTTGAGCACCACGTCATGCCAGACCGGGGTGAGCACCGTGGCGAAAGGGATGCGCAAAATTGCGTCCAAAATGGTCGCCGCGATGATGTAGCCCACGATGACTAGAACGAACGCGCCAAGCGCCGGCCAGAATTTTCCGCGCGTCGCCTTCCAGGCATCCAGGAAGACAAGCCGCTTGTAGGCGATGCTGAGCGCGGCGGCGGGCGACAACCGCACGCCAGCCCAGATCACCAGCGCCGCTAGACCGAGCGGTGCGAGCGCTCCAACGAACACCGTCACCACGCCAAGCGCGGCATGAAGTCCGCTCACCGCGCGTAAGGCCACGTAGAATGCAACGACCAGCGCCAAGAAGATCAGACCGCAAAGGAACCATATCCAGTAGAGCGCGAACACACGCCAGGTGTCCGCCCCTAGGCCCAAACCGAGGAAGCCGCTGGTTTCGTTCCGCACAAGCCACCGCAGGCATGCTGCCTCAAACGCCGCCAAAACCAGCATCGAGAGGAGGCCGCTGCCGATGACAAGCGGCGCCAGGGCTGAAAGCGTTTGCCAAGGAGGCGCCGTCAACACGCCGCCATTGGCAACCGATCCGATCGCGTCGAGATACCAGCTCATCGCGGACGACAACAGCGGCCAAGCGATGGCCAAGAACGCCGCGCCAATCGTCAAGCGCAGGAGCAGATATCCAATCGCCGCGCGCGTCAGCACAAACCGGCGCTCGCGTCTTTTGAACGCATAAAGCGCGGCCTCGACAGGAGACAGCTCAGCCATGTGCGTTATGCCTCCGCTTTGATCTTACCTTCTTCCAGCGCCACGAGCGCTGCGCGTGCGTTGATCCCGAACATCGCGACGTAAAGGATCATCGAGGCCGCGGTCATGATCACGCCGATTGCGATCAGCATGATCATATATTGCGGGTTGGCGAACATGCGGAACGCCTCTTCGGCGCTTTGCGGCTCGCCGGTTTGCCCCACCTGGCTGGCCATCATCGTACCCATCGCGACGCCGAGCCCCATGGCGACCACGAGGTAGGCCACAAAAAACATCACAAACAGAAGGAAAAAAGCGCCAAACAGCGCCCAAAACCGACCCTTGCTGACGGTCCAGGCGTCGAAGAACGCAAAGCGCTTGCGCGCGATCGATGTCGCCGCGGCTGGCGCGAAGCGGATGGCGAAGTAAATCAGGCCGAGGATCAGCGCCAAACCGCCGCCGAACGCCACAAGCGCTGTCGTCGCATCCGGGGACGCACCGCCAGAACTCGCTACCACGCCAACCGCCACGCCGCCGACCACGAGCGCAGCGACGATGTAGAACGCGATAAGGAGGAAAAACCAAACCCAGTAACCGAACCACACGCGCCACATATCGGCGCCAAATGTGAGACCCAAGATCCCGCCTGTCTCACCACGCACCATCCACCGCAGGCATCCCGCTTCGTACGCGGCGAAGAGGACATAGATGAAAAACAAGAACAGAAGATACATCGGCCCCAAGGCCATCACGCTTTGCGGCGGCGTCATCGCGGCCATGGCGGTTGGATCGCCCGGCTTGGCGGCCTCAACCGAGGCGCCAAGGTTGGTCACCCAGTTGATGTAGTCGATGATCCCCTGCGCGTTCAGCAGGAAGAACGCGCCGCCGATCAGAATCGTGAGCCCGAGATAGGCCAGCGTCAGCATCGTTAAGACGCCGCCGCGCTCGCGTTTCTTGAAAGCGAAGAAGGTTGCGTTGAGAGCTTGCCTGTCGGTCATGATCCGATCCCCCGATCTAGAACCTGTCTTGCTCAGCATGACGTAGCGCGAAGCCGAGATCAATCAGACTCTCGAAACACGCTCGATCAGAATCGTCGGCACATTTCCTGTGCGGTTGCGGATACTTACGACACGGGTGCCGGGTTTTGCCCCCGCTCTCGCGTCGGATACGTCGAAACCGGCGCTTTCGAGGCGCTGCCGGGCGGCATCAATGTTCTCAACCCGCCACGACAGCCCCCAGAGCCGATCGCGGGCCTCGGCGACAGGCGTTTGGGCGACCTCCACGACAGAATCGCCACATCTGAAGAACAGCAGCCGCCTTCCCATCACTTCGCGGTCGAGCCGCATGTCGAGGCCCAGCCGCGCTCCGAAAAGCGCCGCCGCGCGTTCCAAATCGCCAGATTGAATGACGACGTGATCCAAGCCTGCGACCGCGCCGGGCTTGCGTTGCTGCGCCACCGCGCCCGCGGCGCGTTCGACAAGAAACAGGCGCAATCCGCTGGTCTTCGCGTCTGCGAGCCTAAATGACTGAAGATCGCCGCGATCGGCGATCGGGCCCGGATCAAGACCAACGCGCCCAGCGCGGCGATGCGCGGTCTCGATATCGCTCACCGCGAACACCAAGCTCTTCAAGCCTTCCCCATCTCCCAGCGCGGCGCGCAAACGATCCGCGCCCTCGCCGCCGCCTACCGGCGCTTTCAGCTCAACCGCGACGTTTCCGCCTGGCAGCACAATCGTCGCAACGCCATCGTCGACAATAGGTGCGCCCGCGTCACAACCAAGCAAGGCCGCGTAAGACGCGACGGCCGCCTCCAACTCAAACGTCGCGACAACGACGTGGTCGAGCCCGAGGATCATCAATCGCAGCCATCGCGTACGCCGTGGAAGACAACCCTTTCAGGACCATCTCCGACAATCGCGATGCGCAGACGCTCGCCATACACGTCCAGAAACACGCGCCCGCCCTCGAGCGATCCGCCATCTCCCTCGGCGACCTGCCAGCACGCAGTCGCGACGTCGCCTTCATCCAGTTGACACATGCTCCAACCGACTTCGCTCGTCTGCAGCGAGTAGTTCTGCACGTCCTGCGCGCCCGCCTGACCATACGTGGCGCGCACACCCTTCAGCATTCCCGCACGAGCGCGGTCCGGCAGCCAGCGCATCGTCACAACGCCAGCATCGCGGTTGATCCAACAGCCGGTGACGCGTTCCGGCGGCGTCGCCGAGGCGCCCACGCTCGCGCAGGACGCCAAAAGCAAGAGGGCGGGCAAGGCTCTCATGGCGCAGGCAAATCTCCCGAGGATTCGAGTTCAACAGGCCCCGTCATCAAGACCCGATCGTCGCCCGCGCGCCATTCAATCTCAAGTGAACCACCGTCCACGAGCACCTCAGCCGTGCGCCCAATCCGCCCTTGGCGGTGCGCCGCAACAACAGCGGCGCAGGCGCCTGTGCCGCAGGCCTTGGTGAGACCAACTCCGCGCTCCCACACGCGCAGCCGTATCTGTGAAGCCCCGCGCACCTCGGCGAAGCCCACGTTCACGCGCTGAGGAAACAGTGGATCGACCTCCACGGAGGCGCCAATCCGGGCGACCGGCGTACCTGAAACGTCCTCCACAAAGAAAACGACATGCGGGTTGCCCATGTTCACCGCGCCCGGGGCATCGAGTCCGTTCGCGGAAAAATCGAGGCGCGCGGTGTCCATGGCGCGCGACAGTGGAATTTCCTCCCACTTGAGCAAAGGCGATCCCATGTCCACGGTGATGAGGCTTGGCCCCGCGCGCTCGGCGTAAAGCATGCCTGCGGGGGTTTCGATCCGGCGATTAGCGGCGCCCCCTTCCTCCATGAGCAACCAGGCCACGCACCGGGTGGCGTTACCGCAGGCGTCAACCTCGCCCCCGTCAGCGTTCCATATCCTCATGAATGCATCGCCGCGGATTGAACGCTCGACCGCGATCACCTGATCGCACCCCACGCCCGTTTCGCGGTCAGCGATGGCGCGGGCCTGGGCCTGCGATAAGGGCAGCGCGCCGCGCGCGCGCGCGTCGATGATGACAAAGTCATTGCCGCAGCCGTTCATCTTCAGAAAGCGCATGTCCATTAACTTAGGCCGGTTCGGCGTTGGTCGCAAAGCCACGGGCGAGGCTTTTCAGGGCCGATGCGATCTGCTTGGGTGGCGGCGCAATTTCACCTGACCAGGGGTAGGCTAACCATGCGTTTCACAGCCTTGGCCGCGTCGATGCTGTCGGCGCTCACGCTGACCGCTTGCAGCACGCCCACCATGACTTCGGAGCCGGCGGCGATGAACGGGGCTGACCCATATTTGTGGCTGGAAGAGGTCGAAGGCGACCGCGCGCTCGCGTGGGTGCGGGAGCAGAATCAGCGCTCCCTCGCTACGCTCGAAGGCGACCCCCGCTACGCGGCGCTGCATGCAGATGCGCTCGCCATCGCCAACAACCGAGACCGGCTGCCGCTCGGCGGCATCCACGACGGCTACTATTACAACTTCTGGCAAGACGAGGCCCATGTCCGCGGCATCTATCGGCGAACCCCGCTTGCGGCCTTCGCACGCGGCGAACCCAATTGGGAAACGGTGCTCGACATCGACGCAGTAGCCGCCGCCGAGAACGCAAACTGGGTGTTCAAGGGCGCGGATTGCTTGGAAGGCTCCTCGCGTTGCATGGTGGCTTTGTCGGACGGCGGCAAGGACGCATCAACGTACCGTGAGTACGACCTGACCACCCGGCAATTCGTCGCCGACGGTTTTGTGGTGCCTGAAGCCAAGTCATCGGTCGCGTGGGTCGATGCAAACACGCTGCTTGTCGCCACCGATTGGGGCGCGGGCGCGATGACCGAAAGCGGCTACGCTTTCATCGTGAAGCGCTGGCGCAGAGGCGCGCCGCTTTCACAAGCGACGGAGCTGATACGCGGACAACAGACGGATGTGGGCGTATTCGCGGGTGTTTTGGTCGGCACGCGCGGCGAGCGCATCCCGATCGCAGTTGAAGCCGATACTTTTTTTGAGTCCAGGTACTGGCGGCTTGACGGGTCGGCGCCGCAACTCTTCACCCTCCCAGCGAAAGCCACCGTCCAGGGAATCTTCTCGGGCAACCTCATCGCAACGCTACAGCAGGAATGGACGCCGCCAGGCGCAACGGCGGCGATTCCAACTGGCTCGCTCATCGCGGTGACGCTAGGCACCGCGTCAAGCCAGACGCCGCGCACGCAAGTTCTCCTAGCGCCAGGAACGCGTGAGTCGATCGAGGCTGTCGCGATAACGCGCGATGCTGTGCTTGTTGCAGGCTATGAGAACGTGCGCGGGCGCCTTCTGCGGTTTGCGCTGAGCGGCGGCGCCTGGACCCGTTCTGCCCTTCCGCTTCCAGAAAACGGATCGATCAGTTTCGCCGGAGCGGACCCCAGCGCTTCCGAGGCGTTTGCGGTCTTCGAGGATTTCATCACGCCAGACACCCTCTTCGCGCTCGACGATCGAGCGACCCGGCCACGCGCCATTCGCGCGTTGCCACCGCTTTTTGACGCCTCCAATCTGGTTTCCGAGCAGTTCGAGGCGGTCAGCCGGGATGGAACGCGGGTTCCATACTTTGTTGTAAGGCGGCGCGACGTCGCTCTGAACGGTCAGAATCCGACACTGCTTTGGGCCTATGGCGGCTTTCAAGTCTCTTACACGCCGACCTACAGTCCCTTCGTTGGCAGGATGTGGCTTGAGCGTGGGGGCGTCTACGTGCTCGCAAATATTCGCGGCGGGGGAGAGTTTGGACCGTCCTGGCACCAAGCCGGCCTGCGCACGAACAGGCAGGTCATCTACGATGACTTCTACGCCGTAGAGCGCGACCTCGTCGAGCGCGGGATCACCACGCCGCGAAGGTTGGGAATTATGGGCGGTTCCAATGGCGGCTTGCTCATGGGCGTGATGCTCAACCAACACCCGGAAATGATCAATGCCGCCGTCGTTCAGGTGCCGCTGCTCGATATGCTGAGATACGATCAGTTGCTCGCGGGCGCTTCATGGGTTGATGAGTACGGTTCGCCTTCAAACCCGGAAGAGCGCGCGTTCCTGGAGACGATCTCGCCGTACCAAAATCTGAGAGCGCGTCCCGATTTCCCGCTCCCATTCGTGCTCACCTCAACCAAGGACGACCGCGTTCATCCTGGCCATGCGCGGAAATATGTGGCCCGCATGTTGGAACTCGGGATGCCGGTTATCTATTATGAGAACACGGACGGCGGACATTCCGCCGCCGCCAATCTCAATGAGGCGGCGCGTCGGCGGGCGCTTGAGTATACGTACCTCATGCAACAGCTGATCGATTAGTCGATGGAGTGCTTCCCATGAACGTGCTGCGCGCCCTTATCGGCGTCTTGGGTTTGGCGCTGCTAGGTTTGATCCTATGGGCCGCGTTCGCGAAAGCGGATCTGCACGGCTCCTTCATGGATCAGCTCGGCGTCATCACGACGCTCCCATGGGGAATCGTGTCCCTGTTCGACCTCTACGTTGGGTTTTTCTTTTTCGCAGTCATCGTGTTTCTGACCGAGCGTTCCTGGCTCGCCGCCGCCGCGTGGGCCGCGCCGATCTTCATCGTCGGCAATGTTTGGAGCGCGCTTTGGTTATTGCTCAAGCTGCCGTCTCTGGCGCGGAGGCTGAGCCGAACCGACTAGAACAGCGCCTTCAACGTTTCGGCGAGCAACCGGGCCTCCGGCTCGCGTGGGCCGCCTTCGCGCCAAGCCACGCCGAGGGAGCGCCCCACAACCGGCGCGGCAAATGAACGGAGCGCGACGTTCGCACCCGCAACCGCGCCCGCCTCCGCCGCCAGCTTCGGCAACAGCGTAACGCCGAGTCCTCCGCCGACCATTTGCACGAGTGTGTGGAGGCTGGTTGCTCCAACGTCCGCCGCCGGACGTTTTCCGGGGCTGAGATGACAGAGCGACAAAGCATGGTCGCGCAAACAATGCCCGTCATCCAACAAGAGCAGTTCGCTGGGGTCGATCTGCTCGGGCGCAAGATCATTGCGCTTCGCAAGCGGATGCTCGGGCGGGCAAAGAAACAGAAACTCATCGTCAACGATCGGCGCGGTCTCTATGCCCGGCGCCTCGAAGGGGAGCGCGATTAAGGCGGCGTCCAATGTGCGTGCTCGCAGAGCCTCGATGAGTCGCTGAGTAAGATCCTCCCGCAAGTGCAACTGGAGCTTCGGGAACTTCTTTTTCAGCAACGGCAAAGCACGCGGCAGTAAGAACGGCGCGATCGTCGGAATGGCGCCAAGCCGCAGAACGCCCGTGAGCGGTTCGCCGCCAGCGCGCACCGCGCGAACGATTTCATGCACGTCCTCAAGCGTCCGTGCGGCGCGCTCGGCGGCGATCTCGCCCGCCGGCGTCAAGTGCGCGCCAACTCGGCCGCGTTCAACCAACACCACGCCGAGCGCCGCCTCGAGCTCCTTGATGCCCGCGGACAATGTCGGTTGCGTGACGCCAACAGCATCCGCCGCACCAACGAAGCTGCCTTCGGCTCGCAGGGCGACCAGAAACTGCAACTGCCGGAACGTCGGCAACGACGAAGCTGGGATGCGCTCACTCATCGAGATCGATCTAGGTCCGATATCTGGCCGCGCCAAGTCTTCAGGCCGCGATCGACGCCGCGCTCGCAACGCCCAAACGCATCGGGATGCGCAAGGTGAACGTCGATCCCTTGCCGACTTGGCTAGACGCATCAAGCTCGCCGCCCAGCGCGCGCGCGACCCGACGCGCGACCGCCAAGCCCAGCCCCATTCCGCCCGTCGTTCGAGTCTTGGTCGCGTCCAGTTGCGTGAACGCGTTGAAAATGCGTTCCCGGTCCGCCTCGGCTACGCCGCATCCAGTATCCGAAACCGCGATGATGAGTTGATCGCCACGTTCGCCCGCCTCCCGCGACACAGACACGGCCACCAGCCCATTCTCGGTGAATTTTATAGCGTTCGACAGCAACGCTGACACACAAACCGCGAGCTTTGTTCCATCGGTGTAGGCCACCTGCGCATCATCGCTCACACGCACCGCCATGCGGTTTCCCCGCTGTTCGGCGGCATCGCGCATCGCCGCCACGATCTCAGCCACCATTTGTTGCATGTCAACGCTACGTGGTTTGAGATCGTCATTGCCCGCATCGGCGCTTGTCAACTGCAACACTTGGTCGATCAAAGCAAGAAGATGGCGCGCGGACCTCTCGATACGGCTTGCGTCGCGCGCGAGGTCGACGCGCCCGGCGGCCGCCGCGTCCTCTTCGATCATCTCAGAGTAGCCAATGACCGCGTTGAGTGGTGTACGAAGCTCGTGGGTCACCACCGCCAAAAACTCCGACTTTGCGCGGTTGGCTTCGACTGCTTCGGCGTGCTTGGCTTCGGCTTCGAGTTGACGCTCGCGCGCATGCTTGTTGGCGGCCTCCAAACGCGCAATGACCGCGTCATTGTTCAGTGAAGCACGCAACACGTAAGCGAGAAACGCCAGCACCCCACAGGCAACCCCAAGCGCGCCTTCCAGAGAACTGGCGGGGCTTTCGTGGTCAGGCATGAATGGCATCATGATGAGCGCAATCGCGGCCGGCGTACCCACAACGGCCATCAACCCCCGCGCCCGTGACATAAACACCATGACGCGAACGAATGCGCTGGCGGCCATCAAGACGCCGAGCACCTGTCCAAACCCGCCGCCGTTGGCGGCCAACAACAGCGGCATGGCGGCGAACGCCATCGCGCTGAACGCGCATCCCCACGCGAACAGAACGCCAGCAGTGTTGCGTTCCGAAACGCTCCGCGTCGTGAGGTACGATTGCCCCAGCAGAGCGTCGAACCCTGCCGCCACCACCAAGACGAGATACCAGGCAAGCCCCGCCTGCCAAGCATTCAAAACCAGGGCCGCGCCGACGGCGAAAAGCGCCCACACCAGCAGCCGCCAGCGCAAGCTGACGACATGCGCGCGCGCCGCCGCGATCGTGGATGCTGCTTGGAAGTCGATCACGCTGGCGCGCCCCTAGACTTCGAGGAGTATCGCCCGCACAAATTGCGGATCGTTTAACTCAGCCCGCGAAGGCCGCGCGTTAGCTGTTTGTTGACCATGTTCGCCTGCGTGTCGTGTTGGAACCATGAGTGACTTTGACACTATTGTCGTCGGAGCGGGCGCTGTTGGGTTGGCCTGTGCTTTCGCCCTTACCAAGGCGGGGCGTTCCGTCCTTGTCCTGGAGAAGCAAAACCGCATCGGCGCGGGCGTCTCTTCACGCAATTCCGAGGTGATCCACGCCGGCATCCACTATCCGACGCACTCGCTTAAGGCGCGCCTTTGCGTCGAAGGCAGACGCGCCCTGTATCCGTTTCTTGAGACGCATGCTGTCGCCTACAAAAGATGCGGAAAGCTGATTGTCGCGACCAATCCTCAGGAGATCGCGGCCGTGGAGCGACTTGCGCTGCAGGGTGAAGTCAACGGCGTGGAGGGGGTGCGTTGGCTGAGCGCCGAACAGGCGCGCCGTCTCGAGCCGCAGCTCCACGCGGTCGCGGCTCTTGAATCGGTGGAAAGCGGGGTGTTCGACGCGCATGGCTACATGGCGGCGCTGGAAGGTGAGATCGTCGCCAACAGCGGCGTCGTCGCGCTCAATGCGCCTTTTGAAGGCGCTGACGCCTATCGCCAGGGCTTCACCGTACATGTTGGCGGCGCCGAGCCCATGACGCTGCAAGCACGCAACCTCATCATCGCCGCGGGCCTGAGCGCCCAGGCGTGCGCGCGTCTCCTTGACGGATTTCCGACGGCGCGCATCCCGACGCAACATCTCGGGAAGGGACACTATTTCTCACTTCAGGGTGTGCGGGCGCCATTCTCGCGTTTGATCTACCCGCCGCCGATCCCAGGCGCCCTCGGCGCCCACTACCGATGTGATCTCGGCGGCGTTGCGCGATTTGGCCCGGATCTGGAATGGGTCGAGCGCGAGGACTACGCTGTCGATCCGGGCCGCGCGGCGCAGTTCTACAAGTTGATCCGAACTTTCTGGCCCGCATTGCCCGATGGCGCGCTTGCGCCTGACTACGCAGGCATCCGTCCCAAGATTCATTGTCCCAACGAACCGCAGTCGGATTTCATTATCGACGACGAGGCCGGGCACGGCGTCGCCGGACTCGTGTGTCTCTTCGGAATCGAAAGCCCAGGGCTCACCTCTTCGCTCGCAATTGGAGAGGAAGTTGTGCGATGCCTTGCGGGTTAGCTCTTCGCGCGCGCGGCGCGCCCGCTCTTCTCAACGAATTCACGCAACATCTGCGACGGCCTGAAGGTCACCACACGCCGCGGCGTTATCGGCACCTCTTCGCCGGTTTTCGGATTTCGCCCAACGCGTTGCCGCTTGGAGCGGACATTGAAATTGCCGAAGCGCGATAGCTTCACGGTTTCGCCTGCAACGAGCGAATCCTGCATGATTTCGAGCAGCCGCGTGAGCAGACGATTGGCGTCGGACCTTTGCAGGCTCGAGCGCTTGACCAGCGCCTCCACCAAATCTGCTCGTGTAATGGTCTTACCTGCCACCGGAGCCCCCTCCGTCGAGCGCCTTAAGGGCGTTCGCTCATGACTAATCCCCCCGGCCTTTTACGTCAAATATTTCAAGACCTTCACAGACGAAGGAGCGCCGCGCCCCAAGTCAATCCCCCGCCGAGAGCCTCCAGAAGCACAAGGTCTCCGGGTTTGATCCGTCCGTCGCGGATACCGACGTCGAGCGCCAGCGGCACCGAAGCGGCGGAAGTGTTGCCGTGCAGCGCGACGGTTGAGATCACCTTGTCACCGGGGATGCCGAGCTTTCTCGCCACGCCGTCCAGGATGCGCTGATTGGCTTGGTGCGGAACGAACCAGTCGACGCTGTCGATCGGCACATCGGCGCGCGCGCACGCCTCAAGCATCGCGCCCGAGATGTGTTCAATGGCTTGGCGAAAAACCGCGTTGCCCACCATGCGCACGTGCCCGACGGAACGCGTTTGCGATGGGCCGCCATCGACATAGAGCAGATCATGCATGCGCCCGTCTGTGCGTAGGAACGTCGAAAGTACGCCCCTGCCGCGATCATCGCCACGCCGCAAAACAAGAGCGCCAGCGCCATCGCCGAATAGAACGCAGGTGCTTCTGTCTGACCAATCGATGATACGCGAAAATGTCTCCGCGCCGATCACAAGGGCCGTGTTCGCCTGCCCGCGTTCAAGGAAGTTATCGGCCGTCGCCAGCGCGAAAATGAAGCCCGAGCACACCGCCTGCAGATCGAAAGCGGCGCCTGAAGCGCCTAGCGCCGCCTGGATGCGGGCGGCGGTCGCGGGGAAGGTGAGATCCGGTGTCGTCGTCGCGACGATGATCAGATCAACATCCGCCCCGGAGAGCCCCGCTGCCTCCAGCGCCCGGCGTGACGCTGCGATGGCGAGATCAGAGGTTTTCTCGCCGTCCGAGGCAATGTGGCGCTGGCGAATGCCCGTACGTTCAACGATCCAGGCGTCGCTGGTGTCAACGCGCTCCGACAATTCGGCATTGGTCAGCACGCGCGCAGGCAGGTGCGCGCCAACGCCCAGCACGACTGAACCCATTAGCTTGCTTCCTTCGCCGCCTGGGACGCGCCTTGCGCCAACCGCTGCAGATTGCGCGCTATCTCGTCGCGATAGTGGCTACGCGCCATCTTCTCCGCCACGCCAATCGCTGCCGCGAAGCCCCGCCCATTGGCGCTGCCGTGGCTCTTCACCACCAGACCGTTCAACCCAAGAAAGAGGGCGCCGTTGAAGGTGCCCGGGTCCATGCGTGCGCGCAGCTTGCTCAACGCCGGATACGCTATGAGCGCACCCAACTGCGCCAGGACGCCGCTGGTCAAAGATTCTTTTAGCAGCTGGCCGACAAGGCGGGCGGTGCCCTCGCCCGTCTTGAGCGCGATATTTCCGGTAAAGCCGTCGGTGACGACGACATCCACCGTGCCTTTGGAAATGTCGTCGCCTTCGACAAAGCCCTGGAAATCGATGTCCACGCCCGCTTCTCGGATCAGTTGCGCGGCGGTGCGAATTTCCTCGTGCCCCTTTTGCTCCTCGGCGCCCACGTTCAGGAGCGCCACCGTTGGCCGCTGCTTGCCGGACACCGCCCGCTGGAAGGCCTCGCCCATGATGGCGAATTCCACGAGCTGTTCGCCGTCAGCCTGCACGTTCGCACCAACATCGAGCATGACGACATAGCCGCCGTTCGCCGCGGGCCAGCGCGCCGCCAGCGCTGGGCGATGGACGCCTTCCATGGTGCGCAGCCGGAACATGGCGATCGCCATGTAAGCGCCGGTGTTGCCTGCGGACACCACAGCGTGGGCGCGCCCTTCCTCAACGGCGGCCACCGCCCCCCACAAGCTCGATCCCTTACCCTGACGCAGTGCCTGGCTTGGCTTCACGTCCATGCCGATGGCCCGCTCAGCCACGACGACTTCCGAGGCGGCCTTCGCGTGCGGATGGCGGTCCAGCAGGGCGCCGAGCCGCGCCGGATCGCCGTGAATGAGGTATCTGACGCCGCCGTTGCGGCGGGCCGCGATGTCGACCCCCTCCACCACGATGTCAGGCGCGTGATCGCCACCCATCCCGTCGATCGAGAGCACCAGCCCGTCTGCCATTTCGGTATTTTCGTCCTGAGCGGGCCGCCCGTCGAGCCGCGAGGTCCGGACAATAAGGGCCCCACGCGCGCTTGCCAAATACTCGCTCAGCGAGACGGCGGGCTCCAGGCCTCATCGCTGAGCAGCGCCTCGATCGGACGCTGGGCTAGGGCGCGCGACAGTGAAAGCACATGGACCGCGAGCTGGGCGCCATAGGGATGTGCTTCATCGCCAAGGATATTCCGCCCCAATGCCCGGGCAAGCGCCGCTTGGTCGACCGCCTCCAACCCCGCCGAATAGGCCTTGAGACGCCCGTAAAAATCTCCCGCGAGGCGATGCATGCGTTTAGGGATCGCGGTGTCGGTCACCCCCGTTTCGCGCAGGCCGCCGTCCAGAACGCTAAAGAACCGATCCGTGAACGCCTGGGCCAACGGCTCGGCGGCAGGTTCGGATCGTAGCCGAAACAGCGCCAACACGGCGTGGACCGCCATCGCCTCGAAACGCCCCTGGACGGAGTCGGGAATTCGCCCATCCCCAAAGAGCGCTGGATTGCGGCTCGCGGCAGTGACCGCCGCAAGAAGCCGCTCCGCATCGACCTCGGCCTTTGAGCGCCTGAACGGCCAAATCGACATCCGCGCCTGCGCTCCCCCCTTGCCCGTTTGCACGGTCCGCCTTACCCGTGAGGCCCCGAAACAGGGCGGTGACCGCCCGCGAGGTGACCAAATGAATCGCGGACTTTTGCGTTTTTCGGCGGCCGCGGCTGTCGCCCTAGCCGCGGCGACCAGCGCGTGCGCCCCGGTGCAGCAGTACAATGGCTTTCGCCCGGACCGCAACAATGTGGAGATCCCGGACCCTCAAGTCGGCGTGGATACGCGCGATACGGTGATGCAACGCTTTGGGTCGCCGTCGACGACCGCCGTGTTTGACCAAACCGCCTGGTATTATGTGAGCGCGACGCAAGAGCGCGTGGCCTTCTACGCGCCACGCATCACAGAGCGCCGGGTGATGGTCGTTCGCTTCGATGGCGACACCGTCACCGGGGTCGAGAAATACGGTCTCGAGCGCGGCCGCCTGATCGCTTACGACGATCACGTCACCCCCACACGCGGACGCGAACTGGGCATCCTTGAGCAACTGCTCGGCAATGTTGGCGCGGGGTCGCCCATTCGTCCTGAAGAAGAAGGCGGCCGGCCCGGTCGCAACTAAGCTCAACACCGACAGCCACAAAAAAACGCCCCGACTTTCCGGTCGGGGCGTTTCATTTTGCGTTGGTCTTGCCGATCAGCCCGCGTGCGCCAGCACCGCCAGAAGCAGCAAAGCAACGATGTTGGTGATCTTGATCATTGGGTTCACCGCAGGACCGGCCGTGTCCTTATAAGGATCGCCGACGGTGTCGCCGGTCACGGCGGCTTTATGGGCGTCGGAACCCTTGCCGCCATGGTGGCCTTCCTCGATCAGCTTCTTGGCGTTGTCCCAAGCGCCGCCGCCCGAGGTCATCGAGATGGCGACGAACAGGCCCGTCACGATCACGCCGACGAGCAAGGCGCCGAGTGCGGCCAGCGCTTGGCTCTCGCCAGCGATCGCCCACACAGCGAAGAACAGGGCCAGCGGCGCCAGCACCGGCAACATGGACGGCACCACCATCTCCTTGATGGCGGCTTGCGTCAGGATGTCGACGGCCCTGCCGTAGTCCGGCTTCGCCTTGCGCTCCATGATTCCCGGGATTTCCTTGAACTGGCGCCGAACCTCGCTCACCACCGCTTGCGCGGCGCGGCCCACCGCCGTCATCGACCATCCACCGAACAGGTATGGGAGAAGGCCGCCGATGAAGAGACCGACGATCACGTAGGGATTGTTAAGCGCGAAGAAACGATCAAGCTCCGCGAGCTCGACATTGGCGAAGAACGGATACTCCGCCGCGTTGCTCGCGTAGTAGCGCAAGTCCTCGAAGTAGGCCGCGAACAGGACAAGGGCGCCAAGGCCCGCCGATCCGATCGCATATCCCTTGGTCACCGCCTTGGTGGTGTTGCCGACGGCGTCGAGCGCATCGGTGGTGACGCGCACTTCCTTCGGCAGCTCGGCCATCTCCGCGATGCCGCCGGCGTTGTCGGTCACTGGGCCGAAGGCGTCGAGCGCGACGACAATGCCCGCCACGGAAAGCATGGTGGTCACCGCGATAGCGATGCCGAACAAGCCCGCGAGCGTGTAGCATGACACTATGCCCACAACGATGGCGATCGCCGGCAGCGCCGTCGACTCCATCGAGACCGCGAGGCCCTGGATCACGTTGGTGCCGTGGCCAGACTTCGACGCTTCCGCGACGCTCTTCACCGGACGGAAGCCGGTGCCCGTATAGTATTCCGTGATCCACACGATCGCGCCCGTCACCAGCAAGCCAATGACGCCGCAGATGAACAGATCTTGGCCGGTGATGCCCGCGAGCGCGGCCGGCGCGTTCACCGCGCTCACCAATTGGCCAAAGCCAATCGTCCCATGGATGGCGACGCCGAGGCCGACGGCGGACAAAACCCCAGCCGCGACCAATCCTTTGTAAAGCGCGCCCATGATGTTGTTCGAGGGACCGAGGCGCACAAAGAACGTGCCCAGAATGGACGCCACGATCGACAAACCGCCGATCGCGAGCGGCAACAGCATCACGTTCTCAACCACGCCCGCGTATTCGCGGAACAGGATCGATCCGAGCACCATCGTGGCGACCGTCGTCACCGCGTAGGTCTCGAACAAGTCGGCCGCCATGCCAGCGCAATCGCCGACGTTGTCGCCGACGTTATCGGCGATCGTCGCCGGATTACGTGGGTCGTCTTCCGGGATGCCAGCTTCGACCTTGCCGACCATGTCGCCGCCAACGTCAGCGCCCTTTGTGAAGATGCCGCCGCCCAAGCGCGCGAAGATCGAAATCAGCGAGGCGCCGAAGCCCAGAGCCACTAGCGAGTCAACAACCGTGCGGCTCGTGGGCTCCAAACCCATCCATTGGGTCAGCGCCAAGTAGTAAAACGCCACGCCGAACAACGCGCCGCCCGCGACCAGCATGCCGGTAACAGCGCCGGCCTTGAACGCCATCTTCAAACCGCCGGCAAGCGACGTGCGCGACGCTTCCGCGGTTCGGACGTTCGCTTGCACCGACACATTCATGCCGATGAAGCCCGCCGCGCCGGAAAGCACCGCGCCGATGATAAAGCCGACAGGAATCTGCCAAGTCGGCCAGAACGCGATTCCCAAGACGACGACAACACCGACCCCGACCATGGCGATCGTTGAATACTGCCTATTCAAATAAGCCTTGGCGCCTTCTTGGATTGCGGCGGCGATCTCCTTCATCCGGTCGGAGCCGGCGGAGGCTTTGATGATGACTTGAGTTTCGAGCCAGCCATAGCCAGCGGCCATAACGCCGCTGGCGACGACCAGCCAAAGGATCAGATTTTGGTCCATTGTACCTATCCTGGGCGCTGGAACCGCGCCGGTTGGGGAAATGGGTTGGCCGCCCCGCGACAGTCCGTCTGCGGAAACGCTTCCCCCGAAGGTGGCGCGTTACTGCCAAAACATGCCCGCTCGCGCAATGGCGCCTTGGCCAGAACCGCTATGCAGGAGCGGATTCTTGGGGCTTAGATGCCCGAACCCTGGCTCGAATAAACCGCCACAATCGAGATTCGACCTACGGCGCGCTCGCCTAGCGCCTGAATGGCGGCGGCGCGATACACCTCGAGGGCGCGCGCCTCGTTCAAGGCGTTGTTGTTCGTTGGATCGGCCAAATCGGTGCTGTGGCTCGCCCGCACGAGGGCGTCCCTTAGAAAGTGCGCCTGTTCGCGGGTGCGCCACAGATCGACGCCGTTCTGGATTTCGATCCTGAGCGACACGAAGAGGTAGTTGGCCAACTGCCCATCCCGCACGACCGGAACAGCCAGGTAGGGCGCGTCCATGGAGCGCGTGCTGTTTTCCTCCGCGCCTTCGGCGGCCTTGCCCTTTTCCTTGTCGCCCGAGGCATTCGCCAAGCCGGCCAACAGGGTCGACGCGATCATGGCCGCGGCGACGGCGCGGGCAATGGCATGGGCGCGCTTCATGGGCCGCACCTTCATGCCGCAATGGTTATCAAGACGTTAGCAACCTAGCCTGTGAACGTACCCGCGCGCGCCGAAAGCGATGGCGTCGCCCCCCACATCGACGAACGTCACGCCTTGGCCTTCCACAACCCGGCCAATCCGGCTGAGACGCAGGGCGCCGTCGGGATCGGCTTCGGCCAGTGCAGCGCGCGCATCGGGCGGCGCCGTGAAAAGCACGACATAGTCATCGCCGCCGACGATGAGCTGGCGCACATCGCCGCCTGTTTGCACCCATCGCAAAGCGGGAATGGCGAGCGGAATCGCGCCGATCTCAATCTGCAAGGCGACGTTCGACGCCTCAGCCATCTTCGCGGCGTCGGCGGCGAGACCGTCCGAGACATCCATCGACGCGCGCGCGTAACGCGCAACGATGTCGGCGCACTCAATCCGCACGAACGGGGCGAGATACGTCATCATCAGCCACGCCGCTTCCGCGTCAAACGTCTCGCCAGGTAGCGTAAGATAGGGGGGCATGCCCTCCGCTATCGCGCGAGACTGTTCCCGCGCCGCCGCCTCGTCGCGCCCGCGTTGCAGATCGGCCAGCGTCATCGCCCCTTGCCTCAACCGTAGACCGAGCCAAGCTGATCCTATCTCGCCGCCGACCAGCCAAACATCGTCTCCCGGCTTGGCGTCACCACGCGCTGGCGTGCGCCTTCCGAGGGGCCGGCCAATGGCGGTGACCGAAATCGTGAGCGGACCAGACGTGGTTGTCGTGTCGCCGCCCAACAGCGCCATCTTAAACTGCGCAAGGTCGCGCCCGAACGCATCGGCGAACGCCGCGATCTGCGCGGCCGGCCTGTGGTTGGGCCAGATCAACGTCAAAAGCGCGGCCTCAGGCACGGCGCCCTTGCCCACCAAATCCGAGACGTTTACCCGAAGCGCCTTGCGCGCGACGGTTTCAATTGGATCTTGCGCAAGGAAATGCACGCCTTCCACAATCGCGTCTGTTGTGAGGACGAGCGGGCCAGGCGCATTAAGAACAGCAACATCGTCCGCCAGCGCCCGCGCCGCGTCGCTTCCGGCTAGCGGCGCGAAGTGCGTCCTGATGATTTCGAATTCGTCTGCAGACTCAGCCATCGCAATCGGTGATTAGGCGCCGCGATCCTCGGAACGCAAGTCACGCGCGCAAGCGTCGAGCGTTGCGTTCACGAAGCCCGGCTCCGGCCCATCGAAGAAAGCCTTGGCGATATCGACATACTCGTCGATCACGACCGCGGTGGGAATGTCGCGGCGTTGCTCCAACTCGGCCGCCCCAGCGCGCAAGATCGCGCGCGCGACCGCATCCAACCGCTCAAGCCGCCAGCCCGAGCTCAGCTTGCGCGCGATCGCGCGATCCAGCGTCGCTTGCCGCTCGACGGCTTTCTCGATCAACACCTTGAACAGCTCCGGATCACCGGGGCACTCCGTGTAGACAGCTTCTGTCTCGCGCGGGAGCTTCCCAGCGATAAAATCAGTCATCACCTCGGCTGTCGTCGCGCCAGAAACTTCCATCTGGTAAAGCGCCTGCACCGCCGCCAGGCGCGCGGCCGTGCGCGCGGCGCTTGTTGGAGCCGTCATCGCGAACCGCCAGCGAAACGACGTTTCAGCGCAACCATGGAGAGCGCCGCCTTGACCGCCTCGCCGCCTTTGTCGCCGCGCGCGGGGTCGGCGCGCGCTTCAGCCTGTTCGATGGTCTCGACCGTCAAGATGCCGTAACCAATCGCCACGCCCTCGCGCGTTGAAAGGTCCATGAGGCCGCGCGCGCTCTCACCACATACGTAATCATAGTGGCTCGTCTCCCCACGGACCACGCACCCAAGCGCGACAAAGCCATCATAGCTCTTCTTACGCGCGGCGTGCGCGATCGCGGCGGGTATCTCGAATGCGCCCGGCACGAAGACGCGGTCAAGCAACGCCTCGGCATCCGTCGCCGCCGCTTCTGCGCCACGCTGGAGCATGTCCGCGATAGCGCGGTAGTACGGCGCCACGACGAGAAGCAGGCGCGCGCCGGGAAGCTTGACGGCTGTGGATTTCGGCGCATCCCTCACGGCGCGAAGCTCCGCCATCCCTCAACAAGAAGACCATACCCCTCGACGCCTACGAGCTTCGACGGCGCGTTCGCCAGCACGATCATGCGACGCACGCCAAGCTCGCGCAAAATCTGCGACCCCACCCCGATGACGCGCTCTGCGTTTTCCTTGACATCATCCTCGCTCTGATCTCCGCCAATGAGGCGCCGCGAGAGCCAGTCATTATCAAACTCGCGCAGCAACACGACGACGCCAGCGCCTTCCTTGTCGATTTCAGCGATCGCACGATCGACCAGGCCCGACCGCGCGCCCATGCCGCCCAGGACATCCGCTGCGAAGTCAACACGATGAACACGCACCAGCGTCGGCGTCTCCGGGCGAATTTCGCCCTTGACCAGCGCGACGTGCTCGACATTGTCCAGCCGGTTTCGGAACAACACGAGCCGGAACCCCTGGCCAGAGCGCACCTCGAACGAACGCTCAAGCACCTTCTCAATGAAGGTTTCCGTCATGCGCCGATAGGCGATCAGCTCATCGATCGCCCCGATCTTGAGATTGTGGAACTGAGCGAAGGAGACCAATTCCGGCAGTCGCGCCATTGTCCCGTCATCGTTCATGATCTCGCATATGACAGCAGAGGCGTTCAAGCCCGCTTGGCGCGCGATATCAACGCTCGCTTCGGTATGGCCCGCGCGAACCAGAACGCCGCCGTCGCGCGCCATCAACGGAAAAACGTGACCTGGCGATACGATGTCTTCGGCGCCCTTCGTGGCGTCGATCGCGACCGCAATGGTGTGGGCGCGATCATGCGCGGAAATGCCCGTCGAGACGCCTTCCTTGGCTTCTATCGATACCGTGAACGCCGTGCCCATGCGTGTGCGGTTGCGCGTCGTCATTGGCTCAAGCCCGAGCTGGCGCGTGCGCTCCGCCGTCATTGCTAGGCAAATCAGCCCCCGTCCATGCTTGGCCATGAAGTTGACCTGCGCGGGTGTCGCGAACTGGGCGGGGATGACGAGATCTCCCTCATTCTCGCGATCTTCGGCGTCAACCAGAATGAACATGCGCCCTTCGCGCGCTTCCTCGATGATCTCGGGGATCGGCGATATGGCGCGCCTGAAGTCCGCGATTGGTGAGGCCTTGCCTGCCATTCAGTGATTTCTCCGCGCCTCGATGAGCCGCGCCGCGTAGCGCGCCATCATGTCGGCTTCCAGGTTCACCTTATCGCCCACGCCCAGGCGCGACAAAGTCGTTACGCTCCATGTGTGTGGGATGATCAGCACCCCGAAGACCTCTGCGTTAACCTCATTGACCGTGAGCGATACGCCAGCGACCGCGATCGAGCCTTTGGCGGCTATCAGATGCGCGATGTCATGGGGCGCTCTGATGTTCAGGCGCCACCCCTCGCCATCCCGCATAAGGCTCACAACTTCGCCCACCCCATCAACGTGACCCAGAACCATGTGACCGCCGAGTTCATCGCCGATGCGGAGCGAACGCTCAAGGTTGACCTTGTCGCCCACGGCGAGCGCTCCCAGGGTCGTCAACGCCAAACTCTCCGCCGCGACCTCCACGACATGACGCATGCCGCCGCCGGGACGCGAAGCAGTCTCGACCACGGTAAGGCAGCAGCCGTCGTGGGCGATGGATGCGCCGATTTCGACGCCAGCAGGATCATAGGCGCTCTCAATAGTGAGACGTAGAAGCCCGGGCGCACGCTCCGCGCCGCGCACCTCTCCGAGCGCTGTTACGATACCCGTGAACATAAGACCTATCCCGCCCGCTCGTAGCTTTCCCAGACATCGGGGCCAAGCTCGCGCAGCGCCACCCTGCGCCATTTCGGTGCCTGTTCCAGCCACTGCACGTGCAGCCCGGCCAATGCCGGTCGGCCGTCATCCCCGATGAGAATGGGCGCTCGGAACCACTCAATCCGATCGACGACGTTCTCGCGGATCGCGGCGCCAGCCAGTATGCCGCCCCCTTCAAGGAGCAGCGTGGCGACGCCATGGTCGCGCTTCAGCGCTCGGAGGGCGGCCAGCACTTCGCCTTCGCCAGGCTTCGGGCGCACCATCGCGATGGTCACGTTGGTTTCGCTCAGCGGCAATGAAGGGTCTGGAGCTGGCCATTCGCCCACGCTCATCACCAAGACCGCGGCGCGACGGTCGGCGCTTAGCGCCAACCGCGAGGTCGGCGCCAAGCGCACTTTATGGTCCATGATCACTCTTAGAGGTTGTTGTTCCGGCGGCGGCTCCGTGCGCACGGTCAGCTCCGGATCGTCCGCGATCGCGGCGCCAATGCCGATCATCACCGCGTCGACGGAGGCACGCATAAGATGCACTTCACGCCGCGCGGCCTCGCCGGTGATCCATTTGCTATGGCCCGATGCCGTCGCAATACGGCCGTCGAGCGAGGTTGCCAATTTTAGAGTGACCCGGGGCCGATCCATGGATTCAAACTAGCCGGAGCCTTTAGCTCCGTGCTTCTCTTTTCCCGTTTCCGCTATGAAATCCGCGAAATCAGAGGGCTCGCGGAAGTCGCGATAGACAGAAGCGTAGCGGACGTACGCGATCTTGTCGACCTGAGCGAGAGCCTCCATCACCATCTCGCCGATCGTCTCCGACGTCACCTCGTTATCGCCCAAGCTCTCAAGCTTACGTTGAATGCCGGAGATCATCTGTTCGATCTGATCCTGCTCTATCGGGCGCTTGCGCAAGGCGATATTGAGCGACCGTGAGAGCTTATCGCGGTCAAACGGCACGCGCCGGCCCGACCGCTTCAACACGACCAAGTCGCGCAATTGAACGCGCTCGAATGTTGTAAAGCGAGAGCCGCATTTGTCGCACAGCCGGCGGCGTCTGATGGCGGCGCCGTCCTCCGTCGGCCTGCTGTCCTTTACTTGCGTATCTTCGTTTGAACAGAACGGGCAGCGCATCCTGCGACCTCCGAGGCGGTTCGCGAATCAGACGCGCCGCGCGCTAAGTGTATATGGGGAACCGGCTTGTGAGCGCCTCAACCTTCGCGGCGACCGCCGTCTCGGCGGCGGTGTTGTCGCCATTGGACTTGGCGAGCCCATCCAACACCTCGCAAATCAGATCGGCCACCTGCTTGAACTCAGCCGGACCAAAGCCGCGTGTGGTGCAGGCCGGCGACCCCAGGCGTACGCCCGAAGTCACCATGGGCTTTTCGGGGTCAAACGGAATGCCGTTCTTGTTACAGGTGATCAGGCCGCGCTCCAGGCCTTGCTCGGCGGCCTTGCCCGTGACGCGCTTGGGGCGAAGGTCGACCAGCATGAGATGACTATCCGTGCCGCCTGAAACGACCGCCAAACCGTTTTCGATGAGCCGCGCGGTAAGCGCCCTGGCGTTCTCCACCGTGCGCTGGGCGTAGAGCTTGAATTCTGGCCGCAACGCCTCCCCAAAACTCACCGCCTTCGCCGCGATCACATGCATAAGCGGACCGCCCTGCAGACCCGGGAACACCGCTGAGTTGATCTTCTTGCCGAGTTCTTCGCTGTTGGACAGAATCATCCCGCCGCGCGGCCCTCGTAGCGTCTTGTGTGTCGTCGTCGTCACCACATGCGCGTGCGGCAACGGCGACGGATACGCGCCGCCAGCAATCAGCCCGGCGTAATGCGCCATGTCCACCATCAGGATCGCGCCCACCTCGTCGGCGATTTGGCGGAAACGCGCAAAGTCGATTTGCCGAGAGTAGGCTGAGCCGCCCGCTATGATCAGCTTCGGGCGCTCGCGGCGCGCGATCTCCGCGACTTCATCGTAGTCGATCAAGTGATCATCTTGGCGCACACCATAAGCGACCGGGTGGAACCACTTGCCGGATATGTTCACCGGCGACCCGTGCGTGAGATGGCCGCCGCAGGCGAGGTCCATGCCGAGAAACTTGTCCCCGGGCTGCAGCAGCGCGAAAAACACGGCTTGGTTCGCGTTGGCGCCGGAGTGCGGCTGCACGTTCGCATAGGCGCAATCGAACAGCCGTTTGGCGCGATCGATCGCCAGCCGCTCGACCTCGTCCACGAACTCGCAACCGCCGTAGTAACGTCGTCCCGGATAACCCTCGGCATACTTGTTCGTCAGCACCGACCCCTGCGCTTCAAGCACGGCGCGCGAGACGATATTCTCCGACGCGATAAGCTCGATCTGCCGTTGCTGGCGGGAGAGTTCGGCGCCGATCGCGGCCATCACGTCGGCGTCCGCGCGCGCTAGAGGCGCCTCGAAAAAGCGATCGTGGAGAGCGGATTGGGCGGAGCCTTGCGACATGAGATTTCCCCGGCGGAGCTTGATTCGCGCGCGACCTTAGGGCTGCTGGTAGGCGAGGCAAAGCGGCCCCGCGCGGGTGCATCCGCATCGAACCGTCAGATTAACTTATTGTAATGTCGTGAGGGCTGCTCGGATCAAACCAACTTGCCGGGTCGGTCGTCCGCACGCGGCCGTTGGCGTAGGGCGCGCTCCAGTTTCCGCAGGGCCAGCGCCTGGGCGTCCGCTAAAGCGGCGCTTGCGGGAGTCTGAACGACGACTTCAACGCCGCTCGCCACGTCAATCGCGGCCACACGTTGCGCATCGCCAATACGCGTAATCTCGAAGATGACTTCGCGCTCGGCGCCGCCGCTCACGCTGCCGCGTCCGTCGCGTGCTTCGCAAAGACCGCCTTCAGCGCCGCCACAAGCCGATCCATCAAGGCGTCATCGTGAAACGGCGACGGAGTAATGCGCAGCCGCTCGGCGCCGCGCGCCACCGTTGGGTAGTTGATGGGCTGCACATAAATGCCGTGATCGGTGAGCAGCGAATCCGACATCGCCTTGCACAGCGCAGCGTTGCCGACGAGGACAGGCACGATGTGGGTGGTCGACTCCGACATCACCGGCAGGTCGGCTTCCCTGAGCAGCGCCTTCAAACGCTCCGCGCGCTCCGCCAGCCGGTCGCGCATGTGCGGACAGGCCTTCACGATGCGCACGCTCTCAAGCGCCGCCGCCGCGATAGAGGGCGCGAGCGATGTCGTGAATATGAACCCGGCGGCAGTCGAGCGGATGGCGTCGATGGCGGCCGCAGGCCCCGTCACGTACCCGCCCATCGTTCCGAAGGCCTTCGCCAACGTGCCCTCGATAAAGTCGACTCGATGCATCACGCCGTCACGCTCGGCAACGCCCGCGCCCGTGTGCCCGTACAGCCCCACGCCATGCACTTCGTCGAGGTAAGTCATGGCGCCGTATTGTTGTGCAATATCGCAAATCGCTTCGATCGGCGCTGTATCACCGTCCATCGAGTAGACGCTCTCGAAGGCGATGAGCTTGGGCGCATCCGCCGGCGCTTCGTTGATCAGCGCTTCGAGATGTTGGATGTCGTTATGGCGGAAAATGCGCTTCTCGCATTTCGCGCGCTTGATGCCCTCGATCATCGACGCATGGTTTTGCGCGTCGGAGAATATCCACAGATCGGGAAACAGCTTCGCCAGCGTCGACAACGTCGCGTCGTTCGACACGTAGCCCGACGTAAACAGCAGCGCCGACTCCTTGCCATGGAGCGCCGCGAGTTCCTTCTCCAAATCGACGTGATAGCTGGTCGTGCCGGAGATGTTGCGCGTGCCGCCCGCGCCGGCGCCGACCCGATCGAGCGCCGCGTGAGCAGCATCGAGCACTTCCGGCGATTGGCCTTGTCCCAGATAGTCGTTCGAGCACCACACCACGATGTCACGGGTCTCCCCGTTCTCCAGTCGGAGCCGGGCATGAGGAAACCGCCCACGCTCGCGCATGATGTCGGCGAATACGCGGTAGCGGCCTTCATCGCGAATGGCCGAGACGGCGTCTTCAAAGACTTTTTTGTCTTGCTCTCTCACGGCTTTGCCTCTGGCGCGGCGTTTCGCGCCGGTTGTGGTTATAGGATGTTTCCGCCCGACATTGTAACTGAGACGCTAACGCGCACTCTCGCGCAGGCAGTTGCGAATGGTTCGCATGAATTACAGCGCTCGCTTTCCTTATGCACGACCCAGGAGACTCCGGCAGTCGGACTGGATCCGACGCCTCGTGCGCGAAACAACCATCACGCCTGGCGACCTTATCTGGTCGCTGGTGGTTCATGAAGGCGAACGGGATGAAATCCCAGTTAGCGCAATGCCCGGCGTGTCCCGCCTGTCGGTCGCGGCGTGCGCCCAAGCGGCGAAACGCGCCCGCAATCTCGGAATCCCCGCGATCGCGGTATTTCCCTTCATCGATCCCGCGAAAAAGGATGCGGCTGGCCGCGAAGCGCTCAACCCAGACGGCTTGGTGTGCCGCGCCGTTCGCGCCATGAAAGAAGCTGCGCCGGAGGTTGGCGTGATGGTCGACGTCGCGCTCGACCCCTTCACTGATCACGGGCACGACGGGCTCCTGCGCGATGGGCGCATCCTCAATGATGAAACGGTATCGGTGCTGGTTGAGCAAGCCTTGATCCAGGTCAAGGCGGGCGCCGACATCGTTGCGCCGTCTGATATGATGGATGGCCGCGTCGGCGCGATCCGCGAAGCGCTCGAGCGCGAGGGGCATCAAGACACGCTGATCATGTCCTACGCGGCGAAATACGCCTCGGCCTTCTATGGGCCTTACCGCGAAGCGATCGGATCAGGAAAACTCGGCGCGGGCTCCGTCGCCAATCCGGGCGACAAGCGCACCTACCAAATGGACTTCGGCAACGCCGACGAGGCTTTGCGCGAAGTCGCGCTGGATGTGGCGGAGGGTGCGGACATGCTGCTGGTGAAACCCGGCATGCCCTACCTCGACATCGTGCGGCGCGTGAAGGACGCCTTCGCGCTACCCACCTTCGCCTTTCAGGTTTCCGGCGAGTACGCGATGATCATGGCGGCGGCGCAAAACGGCTGGCTCGATGCGGATCGCGCCATCATCGAGAGCCTGACCGCCTTCAAGCGCGCAGGCGCTGACGGCGTCGTCACCTACTTCGCGCCCAAAGCCGCCGAGATGCTCGCCTAGCTTTCGTTTGCCGCGTGTTCGGACGAAAACCGCTGCGCACTCTCCTAACGCGATCGAGCAATAAAAGACCCCCCGCGTCGGGACGCGGAGGGTCTGAAGGCTATGGAAACGCTTGGGGTTATCGTATCGAAACAGGCTCCGCCTCGGCGCGAACGTTGGCGTCCTCCTCGCGCATCGCCGCCAGGGCCCGCTGCATGCGTGGGTCCGAGAGCGCCTCGTTGATGCGCACAAGCGCCTCAACACTCTCCGCGGAGGCGCCGAACATGTGTTCCAACGCCTCGAAGGGGCTCTTCTCGGCCGGGTAGTACCGCAGCTGTACGCGTGCGTCTTCCGCGATGCCGGCGAGCGCGCGGGCACGCGCGACCGCGACCTGGAAGCCGCCGATATGGTCCACGAGGCCACGCTCCAGCGCTTGCTGTCCGGTCCAAACGCGCCCGCCTGCAATCGCGCGCACTTGCTCAGGCGTCATTTCGCGCCCTTCGGCGACGAGCCCGATGAAGCCCGTGTACATGCGGTCAATCATGCTTGAGAACGCGGCGCGCTCAGCCTGGTTGAACGGACGCTCGCTGGTGAACATCTCGACGAGCGGCGAACCAACCGTGATCGTCTCCGTGTTCGTTGAGAGATAGTGGTCGAAAGCCGGCCCGATGATGAGCTTGCCCCCGACTACCCCGATCGAGCCCGTGATCGTGCCCGAGGACGCTACGATTTCATCGGCAAACGCGGACACGTAGTAGCCACCTGACGCCGCCACATCGCCCATCGACACCACAATATGCTTGCCGCGCTCCCGAGCGGTGCGAAGCGCCGCCAGTATTTGGTCGGACGCCACTACTGACCCGCCGGGGCTGTTCACGCGGAAAACAATGGCCGCGACGTCATCGTCAGCCGATGCATCCAACAAAGCCCGCGCGACGCGGTCGCTGTTCATCATCTGCTCGTCGGAGAAGAAGCCGTCCTCCTCGGGGCCGGAGACGATCGCGCCTTCACCCTGAACCACGGCGATAACGCGACCGCTGTTGTGAGGGCGAGGATGGTATTCAGAGAACTCGACGATCTCAGCGCCCTGCGCGCGTTCAAGAGCGGCGCGCTCCGCTTCCTCGGGGCGCCCAACGCGATCGATCAGCTTCAGTTCAACCGCACGCTGCGCGGTGAACGGCGTTGCCTCGATCGCCGCCCGTGCTTCTTGCGCCGTGATGCCGCGATCGGTCGCGATATTCGCCAACATCGCGTCATAAAGGCCATTCATCAGGCTCGTCATCGATTCGCGATGCGCCGGCGTGAACGTGCGCTGCGTCAGCGTGTTCGCAGCCGTCTTGTGCTCCTCACGGGTCTCGAACTGAGCCAGCATGTGATAGCGCTGAAGCGTATCGGCGAGGAACGTCACCTCCGCGGACAGCCCCATTGGTTGGAACTCGCTGGTCTCCTGCAGCCAAACTTCATCACTGTCAGCGATCGCCATGTACCCCGGCATGCTCATACGCACGCTGTCGTTCTGCAAATGCGCCACCACGAACTTGCCTGACGCGCGGAACGCCGCCAGCGCGGCGCGCAGTTCTTCAGCCTGCGCCGTCGGCATGCCGTTGGTGTTCGCGCGAATGTAGATGCCCTTGACCGCGTTGTCGGTGCGCGCCGCGTCGATCCGCGCCAGCACGTCAAGCAAGGCAGGCTCGCCGCCAAGCGCCGCAAAGGGATTGCTCGGCCGCTGATCCATCATCGGTTCGCGCAGATCGAGCGCCAAAACCATTTGCGACGGGTGGGCAGGTTGGCTGCCGGCCGAGGCCGCGATCATCGAAATAAGCAAAAACGGGCCAATGAACAGGAAGAGCACCAGCCCCACCAGCACGCCGGCGACCGTGATCAGAAACTGCTTCACGAGAGTCACTCCAAGCCGGACCCTCCGCCCGGTTTATCGATAAATGATATGATGCCGAGCCAAAAGGCAAGCCCCTTCTTATCGATTAATGATAAAGGTCGGGTCTCGGGAGCGCTGGCGATCCCCATTCCCCTTGAACGCGAGCCGGTGCAATATCGCCGTCGGAGGGCCGCACCCAATGCCAAACGCGCCAAGGCCGGCGGTCGGCAGCGAAGATTGGATGTTTGAGCAACAGCTGCGCGCCGAACTGGAGGCGGAAGCGTGGCGACGGCTGCGCCGCGAGTTGGCGCCGCCCATTGCGCCACAAATTCCTTTGGAAGAGCCGCCAGCACCCCTGCCGGCGCCGCGCAAAACCCTTGATTATCACGCGGCGGGCAGCAGCGTCTTGAAGGGGATCGTTCGGGTTGGCTTAGCTGGATTCGGCGCCTACCTCGCCTGGCTCGCGGCTTTCGACGCCCAATTGGGGGAGTTCGAAACCTGGCTCGCCGGCGCCGCTGGGTTCCTGGCGACCCTCTCGTTCAGCCTGTTCGGACCGGCGCGCCGCCTGGTTCACACGCTGGCAGAGGCGCTTCGCTGGACCATCCTAGGCGGCGCGGCGGTCGGCGTCGTTTGGCTCTTGTTGCAGGCGCAGTCTTAGTCCATCGGCGGGCCCATGATCGCACCCTTAGTCGAACGGCCTGTCACCGCCGTGTTTGTGCTCATGTTGGCCCAAGTCGTCTTTTGGACGCTCGCGCCCGCATTAAGCCACTCGGCCCCGCCGCTCGATGTCGTTGAGATGTACACTTGGGGGCGCGAGGGCGTCGTCGCCACGTTCAAGCATCCCAACCTGCCAGGTCTAATCTTGGAAGCGACACGATTATTGAGCGATCAGAGCGGCTGGCCAGCCTATCTGGTCTCTCAACTCTTCGTCGCAGCCACATTCTGGGTGACTTTCGCGTTAGGCCGCGACCTCATGGACGCGCCGCGCGCCTTGACCGGGACCCTGCTGCTCACCGGCGTGTATTTTTTTTCGTGGCCGACGCCAGAGTTCAACCACAACGTCGCGCAAATGCCTATTTGGGCGGCCCTTACGCTGACCCTTTGGCGCGCGACAACGGCGGGGCGCTGGTTTTACTGGCTCGCCCTAGGGGCACTGGCCGGCCTCGGGCTTTGGGCAAAATATTCGTTTGGGGTCGTTCTCGTCGTCGCCGCCGTTTGGATTCTGTGGGACGGCGACGCCCGCAAACGCCTGCTGACGCCTGGCCCGTGGATCGCCTTGGCGGCGTTCGCCGCGGTGGCGGCGCCGCAAGCGATCTGGCTGATCGATAACGACTTCGCTCCTTTCGGCTACGCCGCACGAAGGGCAAGTTCGGGCGAATGGCACGCTTCGCTTGAGTTTCTGGCGACCCTCGCGATCGATTGCGCCCCAATGCTGATCGTCCTTGGGATCGCGGGTTATTTTGGCGCCGCCCATACCCAGACAGCACCGCCGACCACTGCGCGCGCCCGCAACTTCCTTTTGCTTCTAGGTCTTGGACCAACCGTACTCATGGCGCTCGGGGCCCTCGTCAGCGGAGCCAGTTTGCGCGCATCCTGGGGCGCGCCAATGCTGTCGCTCGTCGGCTTGCTTGTCGTTGCGCTGATGCACGACAAATTCAGCGCAGATCGGTTGCGCCGCGTGGCGCTGAGCGCTGGCGTGCTCGTCGTGCTCACCTCTGGCCTGTACTTCGCGCACATGCGTTATGGAGCTGCGTTCACCGGCAAACCCCTTCGGGGCAACTGGCCGCAGGCCGAGGTATCAACCCAGATGAGCGGAACGTGGCGCGCGGAAACCAACGGAGCCCCTCTGGAAGTCGTCGCCGGCGATATCTGGACGGCAGGCCTCGTCAGTATGAACGGCGCCAATCCGCCGTCCGTTCTCATTAATGGCGACTACGCCACGTCTCCCTGGGTGACCCGCCAGGAAGTGGAGCAGTACGGCGCGATGGCGGTGTGGAGCGGGGATCAGCCGGAGGCGCTGCGCGATTTCATCGGCGCCCGTCCCGTGCGCGTTTGGACTTTTTACGCGCCAGAAGCCGGTCCCATGGGACGCGGCGTGGACATTCACTATGCGATCATACCGCCCGCCGCTACGAAGTAGCCGCGGGCCCAACCGTTTCAATCTCAGCAATGTACTCGAGCGCGCGGGCGCGAACCTGGGGCGGCGTGTCGACGCGCCCCAGACTGGAAACGATGAGTGTAATCATCGCGAAAAGGCCGGTTTGCAGAAACAGCGAGAGTGCGAAACCGGTAACCGTGGTCACCCAGCCCGGGGTCGTCATCCCCATGAACCGCATGCTGACGGCAACCGCCACAACCACAACAACCGACGCCGCCATCGCCACAAGCGCGAGCGCCATGCGCGTGAGAACGAGGTCGGAGAAAACCATAACCGCACGCATCCCATGCAGCACCAAGCTGGGGAAGTTCATCTTCGATTCGCCCGCGTAACGCCGCCCCCGGTCCGTCGAAACGTCGGCGCGACGAAGTTTCGCTTTTACGACCGCAGCGGCCACATGGACCGACGTCTCCTGCATCCCGGACATGCGCGAGAGAGATCTCGGCGTCAGAGCCATGAAGTTTCCGAAGCGAAGCACCTGGCCGGTCGCGAACTTGAAAAGGCGCTTGTACACTTGGTAGAAGAACTTGAAGGCAAACGTCTCGGACCGCTTCGCCCGCTCGGCAACCGCCACATCCACTGATCCGGCGCTTAGCGCCGCCAGCAGGCCTGGAATGCTCTCGGGGGTGTCTTCTCCGTCGCTGTCCATGATGACGCATGCCGACAGGCCCGGCATGTTCGAGGCCTGCGCCAGCCCGATCGATATCGCCATCTGGTGGCCGACATTGCGCGCGAGGCGCAGCACCTCCCCTTCGAGGCCCGCTCGCGAGATGGATGCCGCTTCAGGGGGCGCGGCCAAGGACCCGTCGTCCACTGCGATGACGTAAAACCGCAAGGCAGCGGCGCGCGAAACGTCCGATAGCTTTTGGCAAAGCCGGTCGAAACTGTCCCGATCTTCATAGACAGGGGTGACGACAGCGACAGTTGTCATGGATCAGATCATCTACCCTGCGACCCTGCCGCATCGGGAGCATGGAAAGATGGTCGGAGTAGCAAGATTCGAACTTACGACCCCCACGTCCCGAACGTGGTGCTCTACCAGGCTGAGCTATACTCCGAAGGACGCGCCTTATAAACGCCCCGCGCCTCGGGCGCAACGAGGTCTCAGCGTTGCTGTTGCATCACGGCGCGGAGCCCCTTAAAGACGCGGCTTCCCGGTTTTGGGGTGTCGCCAAGCGGTAAGGCAGCGGTTTTTGGTACCGCCATTCCTAGGTTCGAATCCTAGCACCCCAGCCACCCTCCCGCCGCCCGCTTCCGATCAGCCCCTGCGCGAGCTATGATATTCGAGAACACTCGGGGCAGAATCGCGCGATGCGAAGAAGGTTGCTGACCATCGCCATGCTTGCAGCCGCCGGAAGCTGCGGTGGCGAGCACTCGCCCGCACCCCTGTCACCCGCGGCTCAGCGCGGCGAGGCGCTTTTTCGGGCGCATTGCGCCGCCTGCCACTCGATTGAGGACGGCGGAAACATTTCCGCGCCAGCACTCGGCGGGATTGTGGGGCGCCCAGCCGGGTCGTCGGGATTTGCCTACTCCGCCGCCATGCGCAACTCCGGGATCATCTGGACGCGCGAAAAGCTAGACCGGTACCTCGCCGCGCCACGTGAGGTCGTGCCGGACAATGAGATGGCGTTCTTCGGCATGGCCGATCCCGCGATGCGGAGCGACCTTGTCGAATATCTCGCGTCAACGCGGGCGACTGAGCCATGACGCATGGCGTTTGATCGCTTCCGGGACGCGCGCACCATCACAGACGGTACGCGCCTGACGGCCGATGTCTGCGTCGTCGGCGCCGGCGCCGCCGGAATCACGATTACGCGCGCGCTACTCAGGGCGGGCTATCGCGTTTGCCTCCTTGAAGCGGGCGGTTTGAGCGTCGACCCCGCCGTCGATGCGCTTGCGGCGGTTGAAAACGTCGGCATCGACTATCGCCCGAACGATGCGCGGATGCGCCTCTTTGGCGGCACGACCAACCATTGGGGCGGGCACTGCGTGCCGCTCAACCCGATCGATCTTGAAGCGCGAGATTGGATCGACCATTCGGGATGGCCGTTTTCTTTCGATGAGCTCCGGCCATACTACCAAGCGGCGCATGAAGTTCTGGGGCTTGGCCCGTTCGACTACAACGCAGCTGAAGGCGCCGCGCGCATTGGCGCGCGCTTATTCGATTTCGACGGCGTCAACGTCGCAACAACCATGTCGCTGCACAACCGGGTTCGGTTCGGTTTGGAATTCGGTGATGCTCTGAACGCCGCGCGCAATCTCCAGTGTATTCTCTACGCCGATGTTTCCAGCATTGACCTCGCCAACGCTGAAAGCGAGGTCGTGCGGAGCGTCAGCGTGCGTTCGATCGCCGGCAACGCATTCACGGTTCAGGCGCGCGCCTTTGTGATCGCCTGCGGCGGCATTGAAAACGCCCGACTGCTCCTGGCGTCTAATCAACAACGCCCCGCTGGCCTGGGCAACCACGCCGACGCGGTGGGCCGCTTCTTCATGGAGCACATCTGGTACGAGAGCGGTTACATCGCGCCCACGCCCCCCCTGGCGACTTATCGTCATTACGCGCGCGAAGTGCCGTACAATGACGTGCGGGCGCGTTTCCAGATCGCGATCCCGCCAGAGAAACAACGCGAACTACGCATTTCGGCGTTCCGCGCTGAGTTGGTCGAAAAGCCCTCAGCCTATTGGGAAACTTGGCATGTGCGCCACCAAGGCATCGACCCGAGCGACATTGGCGTGTTGCTGGCGAACCCGCTCAAAATGGGCGCCGCCCTGAGATGCCGCGAGCACGCCGCGCCCGATGTTTTCGTTCTGGGGAACCTCATTGAACAAATTCCTAACCCCGAAAGCCGCGTGACGCTGTCCGAATCGCGCGACCCTCTGGGCCGCCCGCTCGCGCGATTGAACTGGCGCCTCTCGCGGCAAGATCATGACTGCATCTTTCACGCGCATGAAGTGATCGCGAGTGAGATCGGGCGAAGAAGCGTGGGGCGCATGCGCGTCACCATGCATGATCGTTCCGAACTCGACCTGTCGGGCGCGGCCGGCGCGTCCCATCACATGGGCACGACCCGCATGCACATTGATCCCGCTCGTGGCGTAACGGACGCCCAGGGCCGCGTTCACTTCACACGCAATCTCTATGTCGCGGGCAGCTCGCTGTTCCCGACAAGCGGCTACGCCAATCCCACCCTCACGATCGTCGCCTTGGCGCTGCGCACCGCGGACGCGCTGAAACGCCAACTCAGGCGCGGCTAGGAGACGCATGGATCGTCGAAAACTCATCCTTAGCGGCGCGGCTGGCGCGGGCCTCGGCGTCGCCGCCTACGGGGCAATCGTCGCCGCAGGCGCGGTTCCCGCTTGTCCAACCGAGGACCCTCTCGCCCAACCCGCGGACGCAGCGCTCCTACGCATCGGCGCGCGTTACCTCGCGACCGCGGCAGGCGCCGCTGAGAAGCAACGCCTCAGCGCGCTCGCCGAAAGCCTTTTGGCGCACGGACCGGTGACGCTTAACGCGGCAAGCGCCTCGCTGAGCGCAGCCGCGCCCGAGGATTTCGCCAAAGGGGAGGTTGTACTGTGTGACGGCTGGGTGCTGGCGCGGAATGAAGCGCGCGCGTGCGCCCTTCTGACGCTTGCCTCCCAAACGGCGTGAAGCGGCTTGCCAGACGGCCCGGCATTTGCTGAACAGCAACGCCTCCAAGAAATGGAAACCGATGCCCAGACTGAGCTACAAAATAGGCGACTTCGACCTCGTCGTTCGCCGATCCCGCACCGGCCTGGGTCTCTTCACCGAAAGCGAAATCCCTAAAGGCGCCTGCATCATCGAGTACACGGGCGTTGAGATCACCAAGGAGCAGGAAGAAAAAAGCCGCTCCAAATATCTCTTCGAAATCACCGCGCGCAAAACCATCGACGGCGCGCCGCGCTGGAACACCGCGCGCTACATCAATCATTCCTGCCGGCCGAACGCCGAGCCCAACATCTACAAGGGCCGCGTCTACATCCACGCACGCCGCCGCATCAAACCGGGCGAAGAGCTGAACTACAACTACGGCAAGAACTACTTCGAGCAATATTTGAAGGACATCTGCGCCTGCGCGAAGTGTAAACCCGAGAAGCCCGCAAAAAAGACGACGAAGAAGGCACGCGCTGGCCTGTCCGCGAAAAGAACTCGACGCGCCGCTTAGCGCGTCTTTACCTCGGCGCCCTTGGCTTTGCCGAGAACGACGGTCTGCGCCAAGCCGATGAACAGTCCGTGCTCGACGACCCCGGCGACGCTCTGCAACGCGCCGGCGAGCGCCTCGGCGTTCGGAATGCGTTCAGCGTGCGCATCCAAAATGTAGTTGCCGCCATCGGTGATGACCGGCTCGTTGGCCTTACCCGATACGCGCAAGGTCACCGTCGAGCCCTTACAGCCCACCTCGCCTAGCGCCGCGCGCACACGCTCCTGGGTTAGGGCAAAGCCGAAACGCGTCACCTCGACTGGCAAGGGAAACGCACCCAAGGTCTCCACCCATTTTGACTCGTCGGCTATGACGACCATGCGCTTTGCCGCCGCCGCCACGATCTTTTCGCGCAACAACGCACCGCCGCCGCCCTTGATCAGCCGGAAGTCTGGGTCGATCTCGTCGGCGCCGTCGATGTCGACATCAATGGCGCTCACCTGGCTGATCTCAATGAGGGGAACGCCCGCCTGCTCGGCGAGATTGCGTGTCGCCTCCGAAGTCGGCACGCCCTTCACACGCAGGCCCTGGCGCACGCGCTCGCCCAACAGCCGCACAAAATGCGCGGAGGTCGAGCCTGTGCCGAGGCCGACAATCATGCCGTCCTTCACGAACTCAAGCGCGGCCTGGGCGGCATTGAACTTAGCGAGATCGGCGCTCATGTGCGCTGCTCCATGAATGCAACGCGTCCCGCCAAGACCCGACGCAGCAGCGCTCGAATTTGTTCTTGTTGCTTAGCGCTAAGTTGCCTTTTCGGCAGAATGTGCATCAAGTTCACTCGATGCCGCACCACGATAACCCGGCGGTTCTCGAATGCCTTGCGCCAGTTGACCCAGTTCGTGGTTCCGTGTCCGACGTTGGAACTTACGCCGAGCGACTCCTCTGAGAACGCATACCGCACCGGTTCACGCGCACCCGGCAGTTTCATTGCACCTGCTGCGGTAAGGAGAATTGTGATGGCATGAGCGATGAACATCGCGCCCAGGACCAATCCAGCCGTGATAGCTGCTTCAACAACGGGACTTTCCCATGGTTCCGCTAGGAGGCAACTCACAACGGCGCCAATCAGTCCCATCGCGACCATCCACAACCAGCCGCCTCCATGCCAATAGTTGAGCCAGATCGCGGAACGATAGTCCCTGGCGTCGCGTGTCACTTCGACTTGGATCGACTCGGCGCTCACTCCTTATCCTTCGCTTTCTGCTTCTTGGCGCGAAACGTGTCCGCCCAGCCTTCGATCTCGCGTTGTTTGCCGCGCGCGACGGCAAGCGCACCATCTGGCACGTTCTTGGTGATGACGCTGCCGGAACCCGTGTACGCCCCCGCGCCGATCGTTACCGGGGCCACAAGCGCGGTGTCGGAGCCTATGAACGCGTCCTCGCCGATCACGGTGCGGTGCTTGTCGAACCCATCATAGTTGCAGGTGATCGTGCCAGCGCCCAGATTGGCGCGCGCGCCAACGTCGGCGTCACCGACATACGTGAGGTGGCTTGCCTGCGCTTTCTCGCCGAAGACCGCGTTCTTCACTTCGACAAAGTTGCCGATCTTCACGCCGCGCCCAAGCTTGGTTCCAGGGCGCAGCCTCGCCGATGGCCCGACAGCGGCGCCCTCGCCAATCTCCGCGCCTTCGATATGGCAAAACGCCTTAATGCGCGCCCCTTTTGCCACCCGCACGCCCGTGCCGAAGTAAACGTTCGGCTCGATGACGACATCGGCAGCGACTTCCGTGTCGAACGAGAAAAACACGCTGCCCGGATCGATGAGCGTGACACCCGCCTCCATCATCGCGAGACGCGTGCGCTCTTGAAAAATCCTCTCGGCTGCGGCCAGCTCGACCTTCGAGTTGACGCCGAGCGTATCCGCTTCGTCGCCCATCACGACATGCGTCACAAAGCCGGCGGAGCGGCCCAACGCCACGATATCCGTGAGATAATACTCCTGTTTGGCGTTCTCATTTTTGACCAGACGCAGAAGCTCGAACAACACGCGCGCGTCGGCGCAATAAACGCCAGAGTTCGAGAGCGTGATCGCGCGTTCCGCGACGCTGGCGTCCTTCTCTTCAACGATGCGCGATACCGTGCCATCCTCCGTGCGCACTAGACGCCCGTACCCAAAGGGGTTCCGTGCGTCGAAACCGAGGACCGCGAGCCCTCCCTTGGCGGCTCGCGTCGCAAACAACTCCTCGATGCGGGCCGCCGGTACAAAAGGCGCATCGCCGTAGAGGATCACCACGTCGCCGTCGAACCCGGCGAGCGCGGCCTCGGCGGCGCGAACCGCGTGCGCCGTCCCCAGCGGCGGGTCTTGGATTGCAACCGTCCCGGGGCCAAGCACGCGCGCGACATGCTCACCAACGACAGGCGCATGCGCGCCCGTCACCACGACCGTACGTTGCGCGCCAATCGCCGCCGCCGCCGCGATGGCCCAGTCCAGCATGGCGCGCCCGCCCACCTCGTGCAGCACCTTCGGTAACGCCGACTTCATCCGGGTGCCTTGGCCCGCGGCGAGGATGATGGCTGCTCTTGCCCGGCTCATGCGCGTTTTCGCCTGCTTGTCCGAATCCAAGCGCCGTTTTAGCCCAAACCCCATCAAGGGCGAATGCGTTTTGGGACGAGGACATGGCCAGCGGAGACCTCAGCGGCGCCACGGTCGTATTTGACCTAGACGGCACTCTGGTCGACACGGCTCCGGACCTCGTGCGCGCTTTGAACGAGACCCTCGACCTGGAAGGCCTGCCGCGTCTGCGCGTCGACGCGGTTCGCAAACTGGTCGGCCAGGGCGCCCGCGCGCTCATCGAGCGGGCGTCCGCGCTTTCCGGGGTGACGTTTTCGGCCGATAGACTCGGCGAACTGACACACGCCTTCATCGACTTCTACCGCGCTGACATCGCCGCTCACTCAGCGCCTTTTCCGGGCGTTGTGGATGAACTTCAATTCCTGGCGGAAATGGGCGCGACGCTTTCGGTGTGCACCAACAAACGCACCGACCTTTCGCTGCTGCTACTCGAAAAGCTCGATCTTGCACGGCGTTTCGCGGTGATTGTCGGCGCGGACGCGGTCACCGATAAGAAGCCGCACCCCGAACACTATCGCGCCGCTGTTATGCGCGCAGGCGGCACCGTCGCGCGATCCCTGATGATCGGAGACACCAGCGCTGACGTTCAATCCGCGCGCGCCGCCGGCGCGCCTGTGGCGGTCGTGAGCTTTGGATACAGCGATGTCGACGCCGCCGAACTCGGCGCCGACATCCTGCTCCATCGATACTCAGATTTGTCGCCCGTATGCCGGCGCCTCTTTGCCGCGCCTGGACATTAGGCCTTTCGCCTAGGCGATGTTCCAGCCGCGCCGATTAGGGGAGCGGCGATCATCGCTCGCCTCGCGGCTCACCGGAAAACCATTGACCATGTCGCTGCGCACGTCCGTGCGGGCCGACCGCATGGCGGCGACAAAGCCAGCCTCGATCAGCTTGATGTCGACCTTGTAGCCGCGGTCGCGCCAATACTCTTCAATCCGCTGCTTCAGGCGTCGGGCGCCGTCCGAATTGCAGAAATCGTAATCCATTCCGCTCCACCAACGTTGCAGCGGCGGCGGGTGGCTCAACCCCGACGCCGTTCACGCGAATACGCTCCGCGCCGTGCGTCAGCCCCCGTTTTGGCTCAGCCGGCAGGGGGCACCCTTGCTCCTAACAGCGGCGACGGTGTGGCGAGATCCCCCCCGATCACGAAAATCTTACAGGACGAGCGCTTCGCACGCTGCGCTTGGATGTTCCCGGAAATGGTGGGCGCGACAGGGATTGAACCTGTGACCCCTCCCGTGTGAAGGGAGTGCTCTCCCGCTGAGCTACGCGCCCCGAGAGCCCTTTGGCCCCCGGAAGGGCGCGGAACATGATGCGCCGCCCCGCCTGCGTCAAGGCGGCGCTGCGCGGATACTTGACCCGCCGCCTTGAAAGTGCGCAATTTGCGAATGGTTCGCAAATGCGGCGGAAATGACGCCATGGCTCTCTCTCGACGTGAAGTGATTTGGGGCGCGTCCGCGGCAGCGCTGGGCGCGTGCGGGCGGCGAGCCCCGGCCCCAGGCTCATATGTGAACGTGTACTCCGCGCGGCACTACGATGCCGATCGCGCGTTATTCGCGGCGTTCGAAGAAGCGACCGGCGTCGCGGTGCGCGTTTTGCCCGCGAACGCCGAACAATTTACCGAGCGGCTGCGCGCCGAAGGCGATGCAACGGAAGCTGACCTCATCGTCGCGGCCGACGCGGGCAACTTGTGGCGCATGAAGGATGCGGGGCTTCTGGCGAACACGACATCGCCCGCGCTCGAGTCCGGCGTGCCAGCGCGCTTGCGCGATCCCGACGGCGCCTATTGGGGGTTCACCAAGCGCGCGCGCGTGATCATCTTCAACGATCAGGCGTTGGAACCCGCCGACGTCGCCACCTATGACGCGCTCGCCGAGGCGCGTTTCCGCGGCAAAATTGTCGCGCGCAGCTCCACCAATGTGTACCAGCTCTCCACTCTGGCCTCGCGTATTGAACGGTTGGGCGCCGGGAACGCGCGCACGTGGGCGGCGGCAGTGCGCGCCAACTTCGCGCGCGACCCGCAGGGCTCCGACACAGACCAGATCAAGGCGGTTGCTGCGGGCGAAGCGCACGCGACGCTGTGCAATCATTATTATTATCTGCGCCTCGCGCGCTCCGAAGACCCCGCCGAGCGCGACGTGGCCAGCAAGGTTGGTCTCGTTTTTCCCGACCAAACCGGCGCGGGCACGCACATAAACATCTCCGGCGCTGGCATCGCCGCCCATGCCAAGCGCCCCGAGCGTGCGCTGCAACTGCTCGAATATCTGGTGAGCGATGCAGCTCAAACCATGTTGGCGCCTTTGAACGACGAATTTCCGATTAGGCCTTCCATCGCTCCAGCTCCCGAACTCGCCGCCTTGGGCGCATTCCAGGAGGAGGATATTCCTCTCGATGCGCTCGGACGCCACCAGGCCGAGGCCGCGCGCATTTTCGAGGAAGTTGGTTGGCGTTAGACGCCTCCTCCGCCTTGGCCGAAGCAAGCACACCGCTCGTGCGCAACGCACATCGCTTGGACGGCGACGTGTTCACGATGCTGGCGGCGATCGCGGCGGCATTGTGCGCTACGCCTGCCATTGCAGTGTTCGCGCTGTCGCTTCGCCCCGGCGAGGCGACTGCTTTTGGGGGCGCCCTCCTGCGGGATGGCGCCTTCGGCACGCTGGCGCTGACGCTGCTCGGCGGCGGCGGCGCGCTCGTGCTCGGAGCGACCGCTGCTTGCCTCGTGAGTCTTTGCCGGTTTCCGGGACGCAGGGTGTTTGAATGGCTTCTTGTGGTTCCGCTCGCGGCGCCGTCTTACATCCTCGCCTACGCGTATGGCGCCGCCACCTGGGCGGGCGCCGCACCGCTGGCGGTTCAGGGATTTTGGGGCGCTGCTTTCGTCTACGCCATTGGCCTTTACCCTTACGTATATATTGCGATGCTCGCGGCGTTTTCGAGTCAGTACTCCTGCGCGCTGGAAGCGGCGCGCACGCTCGGCGCGCGACCCCTTGATGTGTTCTGGCGCGTGGCGCTCCCGCTCGCGCGCCCCGGCCTGGCGGCGGGCGGCGCACTCGCGATGATGGAGATCGCCGCCGATTATGGGGCGGCGCACCACTTTGGCGTGACCACGCTCTCCACGGCTGTGTTCCGCGCGTGGTACGCGCACGGCGATCTGCGCGGCGCACTGCAAATCGCAAGTATTTTGTTGCTGGCGGCGCTCGTGTTCCTGTGGTTCGAACGCCGCGCGCGGGGCCGCGCGGCGTATGTGGGGAGATCGACGCGCCTAAGCGCGCCGAACCGTTACATCTTGAACCCCACGGCGAGCGTTGGCGCGTTTTTGTTTTGCGCCAGCCTTATCCTGTTTGGCGCGATCCTTCCGCTGGCCTGGCTCGCGCGCCTCGCCCTGCTCCATGGGAATGTCGAAGATATCGCCGGCCCCCTCGCGAATTCACTAATCCTGGCGAGCGCCGGCGCCCTGGGGACGTTGGCGCTCGCCAGCGTCATCGCCGTGATCGGCCGGCGTGGCGGAGCGTTGGGGAGAAGCGCGTCGTACGCTGCTGGCTTGGGCTACGCGGTGCCCGGCGCGGTCATCGCCATGGGGGCGTTGGGCGCGTTCACGCTCCTACGTGAAGCGGGGATTGTCGGCGGTCTTAGCAGCGGCATCGCTCTCTCCGCCCTTCTGTGGGCCTATGCCGCGCGTTTTTCGGCCGCTGGCGTCCAGCCGATTGACGCTGGTCTCTCTCGCCTCGCCAAGGGCTTGGACGATTCCGCGCGGACCCTGGGCGCGGGCGCTTGGCGGCGCTTCACGCGCATCGATTTGCCAATCTCGGCGCCCAGTCTCGCCGCAGCGACTCTTATCCTGTTCGTCGAGATCCTAAAGGAGCTTCCCGCCACGCTCATTCTGCGTCCGTTCGACTTCGACACGCTCGCGGTGCGCGCGTACTCCTACGCGAGCGACGAACGCCTGTTGGAAGCAGCGGCGCCGGCCTTGCTGATCTTTGCCGCTGGCCTCGCGCCGATTGTTCTTCTCGCGCGTGGCATTGCGCGCCTGCGCGCCGGAGAGCGACATCCATGAGTGCAATCTCTCTGCGCAACGTTCGTCGCGCCTATGGCGACGCTTTCGCGCTCGACGACGTTACGTTCACCGCGGATGCCGGGCAGGTACTGGCTCTGCTTGGGTCCTCTGGTTCAGGCAAGTCGACAATCTTGCGCCTCATCGCGGGCCTGGAACCCGTAGATGCCGGCGAAATCCGCGTTGAAGGAGAACTCGCTTCGAGGCCCGGCTGGAGCACGCCGGCGGAGGCGCGCCGCATCGGCATGGTGTTCCAGGATTATGCGTTGTTTCCCCATCTCACCGCGGCGGCGAATGTCGCGTTCGGCCTGCAAAACACAACCCGCGCCGAACGCGAAAGTACAGCGCTGGCTTGGCTCGACCGCGTGGGTCTGGGAATGCGCAGCAACGCCTACCCACACGAACTCTCCGGAGGCGAGCAGCAACGCGTTGCACTCGCGCGCGCGTTGGCGCCGGCGCCGCGCGCTATCCTGCTCGACGAACCGTTTTCTGGACTCGACCCGGTCCTGCGCGCCGAGCTGCGGGATGCGACGCTCACCACGCTTGCCGAAACCAAGACCACAACGCTCTTCGTCACACACGACGCCGAAGACGCGCTTCAGGCGGCTGAAAAGCTCGTGATCCTCAAGGCTGGGCGCGTCCTGCAAGAAGCTGCGCCGCGCGAGGCCTATGATCGCCCAGCCTCGATCGAGGTCGCCGCCGCGCTGGGGCCCATCAATCTGTCGGAGGGTCGTGTGGAGGGCGGCGTAGTGAATACGCCATTTGGGCCTGCGCCCGCCCAGCATCTCACGAACGGCGCATCAGCACGGATAGCAGTGCGCGCGGAAGCCATCCGCCTTAGCCCTGGCGCCGGTGCGCGCGTGCTCAGCGTTCGCCCGCACGGCGCCCATGATTTGGTGAAAATCGAAGCTGGCGGCGCAATCTGGCGCGCCCTTGTTCCGCCGCGGACAACACTCGGCGAAACGGCATCGGTGACGCTTCACTCCGACGGCGTGTTCGCGTTCTCCGCCTGATCCTCTGCGGGTTTACGCAGCACGAAGCGGCGCCGCTCCAGGCGGCGCTGGGCCAGCAGATGCATCCGCGTCCGCCAAGCCTCCGCCTCCCAGGCCATCTCGCGCGCCGCGATGACGTCAAGATCGCCGGCTTCCGCGAGTTGCGCGCTCAACCGCTTGAAGCCATCGCGCGCAAGCGTGAGGAAGGCGTCCGTGAGGTCTTCATCGCTGACCACTTCAAGACCGACATCGGCAAAAAACTGCAGAAGATCGCCGTGGGCGCGCACATGCGGCTCAGCGAAGGCGGTCGCGAAGGCGGTCGCAAACGCCGCCGTCGGCAAGCCGACGTAAGAATCTATCACCGCGCGTCCGCCTGGTTTCAGGCATTTCATGATTTGTTGCGTGAGATGCGGCGGATAGGAGCAGTAGGCGAAGTCGTCGATGCTCAACAAACCGTCGTAGTGCGCGGGCTTGAATACGTGGGCCTCCAAGTCGATGCGCGAAATCGCGACCCGCGCGCCCAATTTCGCGACGAGCGCGCCGTGTTTGACGGCGTCGACGGTCTCCTCGCGCCACTCAAAGACATCAATCGCTCCAGGATGCACGCCCGCATAGGCGGTGAGCGGCGCCGGCCCGCCGGGCCCAAGCACCGCAACGGTCGCCTCCGCGCCAAGCTCCAGTCGCGCCACCACCGCGGCTTCGTCCGCGCTGTCGCCTGGCCGCACGCGCCCGTCGCCCCACATCAGAGCCAAGGCCCGCAGGCGTGGGGGCATGTCATAGGGCTCGGGATCGAACAATTCGTCGTCGGCGCCCTCAACGCCGCGATCGTTCGCCGCCGCAAGCTTGGCCTCGATCTCGGCCAACGCGGTTTCCTCGTTGAAGTCAGCGCCGTCCCACCAGGCGCGGAACCGCGCCTGGGTCAACGCAAGCTTACGCTTGTCAAACAAAGCCTTAAGAGCCGCAGCCATAACCGCGCGAGACTAGCGCAATCCCGTTAATGATTTGCTTGCTGCACCGGAATGAGCGGCGGCGCGCCTGACGGCAAAGGCGCGCTTGGATCGTCTAAAAACGCCAGAATGTCCGTGTAAACGACCTCTCGCTGCATGTCGCGCAGCAACCAATGATACCCTTCGGCGTAGAGAGCCGTTCGCGCATGCGCGGGCAATCGCCGCGCGGCGTTTTCGGCGGAACGGCGCGGAATAATGTCGTCGCGCGCGCCGTAAAGAAACAACATCTCTCCGTTGAGGTTGGCCGCGCGATCGGACGCGCGCTCCATCAGATTGACGAGGCCGTACACAGCGTCGATGCGCGTCGACCATATCATGTTGGGATCGCGCCCGGCGCGGACCAAAGCCTCGCGATTGTCGGTCGAAACGCGCGGGCGCATGTTGGGCGTGGGTTTGACCGGTTGCCAAGGCAATGTATGCGCGCTGATCCAAAGCGTCATGGCATAGGCGTCTGGCAGCGTCGACCAGCCCCAAACCCCGGGCGCCACAAGCAACACGCGATCGACGGCAGGCGCATCCGCGGCGCCGAACGTCGCCATCACCGTCGCCGCGCCCATGCTATCGCCCATGACCGCGATGCGCGCGTTTGGATGAGTCCTCCGCGCCACGGCGACCGCTGTGCGCAAGTCTTCCGTCAAAAGGCGTTCGCCGCCCCAAACGCCGCGACGCGGACTCCGTCCAAAGCCACGAGCGTCGTAGGCGTAGAGTGCGACGCCATGCTCGGCAAACCATGGTCCAGCCAGATAGAAAGCGCCGGCATAATCGTTCATGCCATGCAGCGCCACGATCACGGTGTCTGGCTCTTGCCCGGCAGGCGGGGCCCACGCCGAGAGGCCGAGTTCAGCGCCGTCGAAGGACACGAAGCGCTCCGCCGCGACATCGAAACGCGGCCCCTGAAAGTCAGCGGCCGGGCGAACGGCGCGCTGGACTGTCGGCACGCACGCCGCTGACAGAAGTAAGATGATCGCCGCAGCGGTCGCCCGCATCCAAGAGCTCATCCAGCTAACGCCTCCCCAACACGCCGCCGCAGTTCCGGCGCCAACTCCGCCTCGAACCACGGATTGCGCTTCAACCAACCGCTATTGCGCCAGGACGGATGGGGCAAGGGCATGACCGTTTCGGGATAGTCGCGCCAAGCCCGCACCGTCTCCGAGAGCGATCCCTTCATCGCGGCGCCCAGATGATATTTTTGCGCAACCCCGCCCACAAGCAGCGTCAACCGCACCTTGCGCAACAGCGGCAGCAGGCGCGGGCGCCAGAGCGGCGCGCATTCGCGTCGCGGCGGCAAGTCAGCGCCATTCACTGTCCCGGGAAAACAAAAGCCCATGGCTGCGACACCGATCATGTGTCGCTCATAAAATGCGGCTCGGTCCAAGCCCATCCACGCCCGCAGCCGATCGCCGGACGGATCGTTCCAGGGGATGCCGGTCTCATGCACCCGTCGCCCGGGCGCCTGGCCGGCGATCAGGATGCGCACGTCCGGATGCACCCAAACCACGGGGCGTGGCTCATGGGGCAGGTGCGCGGCGCAGACGCGGCATGCCTCGATCTGACGCACCAGGTCGCTGAGGGTGGTCATGGGCTTACGGCATGCAGCCAAGGAAAGCTGGGGTCCAGCCGCATTGCGCACCCATGCAATCTGAAACCGCCGTTCAAGTTCGGCTCAGGTCGACGCCATTATGCCTTCACTCAAGCGCGAATGAGGGCCGCGCCGGAAGATGAAACGGGAGCAAGACCATGAAACGCATTTTGGCCGCCACCGCCGCTTTCGCCGCGCTCGCGAGCTTCTCGCTCGAAGCCGCCGCGCAAAACCGCACCGTCGTCAGCCAATGGGGCGTGGATAACGGCGCCGCCGCTGTTCAAAACGGCCGCGATAACCGCGCCAACATCGCTCAGGAAGGTCGCGAACATTATTCGCGCGCAATCCAGAACGGGCGTCGCAACTTCCTGCGCATGCAGCAAGGCGGCACCCGCAATGACGCGACGACCGAACAATACGGAGACGATAACCTGGCCGTGACTGGACAAGAGGGGCGCAATCTTCGCTCCAACATCTACCAATCGGGCTACGGAAACGTCGCTGGCGTCGCCCAGATCGGCAACGGCAGCCGCGCCACGACCGACCAGGTCGGCGTAAACAACACCTCGGCGGTCATACAGGTTGGCAACAACCAGAACGCCAATGTCACCCAACGCGGCAACGGCAACATTACCGTCGTTGTGCAAGGCGAGTGACCTCTTAGCCGAGGCGGAAGCGGAAGGGCGGCATCCCCCCAGCGCCCTTCCGCGCTCCTTTTGCGGGAGAACATCCATGAAAAAACTCCTCACCACGCTCGCCGCGTTGATCGCCGCGTCCGCTTGCACCGCCACGGCGCAAACCGCGGATCACGGCCACCATGTCGAGGCTCCGGAGATCTCTTGCGCGATCCGCATGACGCCAACGCGGCATGGCATGCGTTTTGACGCGCTCGCGGAGGGATTTGCGCCCGCGCGCGGCGCCTACGAGTTCATCTTGACCAAGGACGATCGCGGCGGCTCCTCAGACATCGTTCAAGGCGGCGACTTCGACCTCCTGGACGGCAGCCGGCAGACCCTCGGCAGCGCCGAACTCAGCCTGGAGCGCGGGGCACGTTACCGGGCGCGGCTCATCTTGTCCGACGAAGATGGCGAGCTCTGCCGTAGCGAGGAACGATCCTAAGCGTGAGGCGCGGGGCCTGTTAGGCGCCGCGCTTCATCATTTCGCGCGCGATGATCAAACGCTGAATTTCGCTGGTGCCTTCGTACAAGCGGAAGATGCGGACGTCGCGGTAGAAGCGCTCGATGCCGTAGTCGGCGACGTAACCCGCGCCGCCGAAAATCTGCACCGCGCGGTCGGCGACGCGCCCCACCATCTCCGACGCGAACAACTTGGCGCAAGAGGCATCCATGGTGACGTCCTCGCCGCGGTCGCGTTTGCGCGCCGCCTCAAGCACCATGGCGCGCGCGGCGTTGGCCTCGGCGCGACAATCCGCGAGCATCGCTTGGATCATCTGAAAGGATGCAATGGGCTGGCCGAACTGCTTGCGTTCCGCGGCGTAACGCACGCTTTCCTCGATCAAGCGCTCGGCGACGCCGACGCATACCGAGCCAATGTGCAGGCGTCCGCGATCCAGCACTTGCATGGCGACGCGAAAACCCTGCCCCTCTTCGCCTAGACGATTTTCGGCGGGCACGCGCACATTGTCGAAATTGACGTCGCAGATGTGGGCCCCTTGCTGGCCCATTTTCTTCTCGGGTTTTCCGATCGAAACACCCGGCAGATCACTCGGCACGAGGAAGGCCGACACTCCGCTTCCGCCTTTCGCGGTCTGATCGGTGCGCGCCATCACCGTGAAGAGCGAGGCGCGATTGGCGTTGGTGATGTAGCGTTTGGCGCCGTTGAGCACGTAATGAGCGCCGTCGCGCTCCGCCCTGCTCCGCACAGCCCCGGAGTCAGAGCCCGCCTCGGGCTCCGTGAGCGCGAACGAGGTGACGACATCCCCGGACGCCACGCCCGGTAGCCAGCGTTGTTTTTGAGCGGCCGTGCCGAACATCACCAGGCCTTGGCTGCCGATGCCGACGTTGGTCCCAAACGCGGACCGGAACGCTGGCGAGGATCGGCAAAACTCAAACATCACGCGACATTCGGCCTCCATGGAGAGGCCAAGGCCGCCGTATTCCTCGGGAATCGACAGCCCAAACATGCCGAGCGCACGCATCTCCGCCAGCACATCCGCGGGTATTGCGTCGTCCTCGGCGACCTTCGCCTCAAGCGGGATGAGCCGCTCGTTGACGAACCGGCGCACACCAGCCAACAGCTCTTCGATCGTATCCGTGTCCATCCGCGCATATCATCGGATTGCGCGCGCGCCAGCAAGCCTCCCCTGAGGGCGCCTAGCAGACCTGCCGTGCGCCGACGGCAGCCATACGCCGCGGACGGCATGGCACTTGGCGCACCTCCACGGCGCGCAATTGAGGCGCACCGACAAGCCGCCGCCCTGCGGCGCGCTCAATCGCCACAAGGTCATCATCGCTCAAGCGCCAGAGTCTCGTCACCGCTTCTGCGCCGTCAATGTCCATTTCCCAGATGCCGATATAGATCGCCTCGCCAGCGCGGACCTCGAAACTCGGACGGTCCGGGCCCTGCACCAGCCCCTGCGCGGTATAGGTGACGCCGTTTTCCTGAAGCGTGGCGTAGGCGCTATCGAGCGCATACGTTCCTGGGGGCACGCGATGGAAGTCAAACTCGCCGGGGATGCCGCGCAGGCGCAAGCTGGTGTCGGAGTGGGTGCGGGCATTGATTGAGCGGGCATCGTCGTAATCCGCGAACGCGCCTGCTTCATCGAGCTTTCGCCACAACAGCGAGTAGCGCGGATCACGGTTATCCGAGGTTTCCGCTATGCCGACGATGACAAGCGCATCCGGTGAATGGCTGACGCGAAAGCGATCATCGCCGCCTGAAGCGCATTGCGCCAAAAAAAACGCCGCGCAAACAATGAGAACAATTCGCATCCATACCACCCTTGCGAACCCACCCCTATCATGCCAGCAGGCCGGATAGGAGCGAATTCGATGAGCGATGAGACCGGCCAACCGGGCCCGAACCTGATCCGAGAGGGCGCTTTTGCTGGATGGATGACCTGGAGCGGCGGCGCCGATCCTTACGAAACGGCCATCGGGCCATTCTGCTTTCGCGTCGACGATGGCGTGGTGCGGGCAGGCTTCGAACCGCGCCACGATCACCTCAACGGCGGCGGCTCGATTCATGGCGGCGCTTTGATGAGCTTTGCGGACTTCTCCCTTTTCGCCATCGCGCACAAAGAGTTACGCGAAACAAGCGCGGTGACGCTGACGTGCAATTCTGAATTCTTGAGCGCCGGCGGTCTTGGCGCGATCGTCGAAGCGCGCGGAGAGGTGCTGCGCGAAACGCGCACCCTGCTGTTTGTGCGCGGCCTGATCACTCAACGGGCGGCGCCGCTACTTGCTTTTTCCGGCACGCTCAAGAAAATCCCCAAACGCGCATGAAGCGCGGCGCATGGGGGCGCCAATGCTGCGATCGTCTGGAGCTGTTTTCGACTTGCGCGCGGCCATGTCCGACGAGCTGCGCGCCGCGCTCGACATCCTGCCGCGCGTGAGCGAAGAGCCACGCGCATTGCACGCTTGCCGCGTACGGGTAAAGCGCGCACGGGCCCTTGCGCGCGTCGGGCACGCGTGCGCGCCGGGCCTTTCCGCCGTTTTCAATGACACCGCACGCGGCCTGATGCGCATGCTCGGTCGCGTGCGTGACCTCGAAGCCCTTGGCGAAGCTGCGCGCACGCTTGCGAAGGCAGCGTCACGAAAGAAGCAGAGCGCGGCGCTGCTAAAAATAGCCGAAGCCCTGAACGCGGAAGCAAAGGACGCGCCGGCGCTCAACATGGATGTGGCCCGCGCGGGCTTGAAGGACCTTCTCGCGCTCGCGGCCGTGTGGCCCGAAGCATCGCCGCGCCAAGTCCGGCGCGGCGCAAGGCGCGTCATGCGGCGGGCCCGCAAAGCGAGGCGGCGAAGCTTGGACAAAAGCAACGCCATGCACCGCCACGAGTGGCGCAAACGCTCCAAGGACCGCTTTTATGCGGCGACCCTCCTCGACACGGCGTGGCCCGGCGCCCGCAAGCGCAAGCTCGGCGAGAAACTGGGCGATGCCTTGGGCCGGGAGCGCGATGCGCTCCTGTTGCTCGATAGGCTGAACGAGCGCCCCGAGACGGCCGGCGCGCCCAAAGCCATGAAACACGCGCGCAAAGCGCTCAAGAAGCATAGACAAAAACTAAGACGCCGGGCCGACAAGATCGGAGCGCGTCTGGCGTCAGGCGGCTAAGCGCCCACCTTGCCGGCCGCGCGTTCCGCGAAAGCCGCGCGCCAACGCGCCAGGTTCGGCAACTCATCGCCGGGTCGCCAACGCATCATTTTCGCGAAATCCATCCCGCACGCGGCCGTGATGTCCGCGATGGTGAAACGCTGCCCTGCGATCCAGGGGCGGCTCGCGAGTTCGCGATCGAACCACTGCGCCATGCGCGCAGCTTGTTTTTCGTAATAGGCGGCTATGTCGGGCGACTGATTTTTTTCGACAGCCGCCAACAGCGGGCTGCCATGGCGAACCCACATCATCATCGGCATGGCCAGCAATAGCTCGGCGCGCCGATCCCACATTTCGATTTCCGCGCGCTCGAAGGCGTCCGCCCCCATCAAATTTGGTTCTGGATAGAGAGACTCAAGATATCCGCAGATCGCGCGGCTTTCGGTCAGCGTGCGTCCATCATCGAGTTCGAGCGTCGGCACCTGCGCCAGCGGACTCTTGGCTCGGAAATCGGCCGCTCTATGCTCCCCCTTGGGTAGGTCAACGTTCACTAAGTCGACGTCGGTCACGCCCTTTTCCGCGAGGAACATCACGACCCGACGTGGGTTAGGCGCATAGGGCGCGGTATAGAGTTTCATCCCGCCGCTCCAAATAAGGCGTTCGGCAGCGCCGCAACAATGGACGCCGTCATGAGCGTCGCCAAATATCCCGGTAATAGCGACTTCCACGCCAACGCAAATATCTCCGGCTTGCGCTGCGGCATCAGCACCGTCATCCCGCCGGTCATGATCCCGACCGATGCGACATTGGCGAACCCGCAGATTGCGTAGGTCAGGATCATGCGGCTGCGCTCGCTTATGGCGTCCGCTGGGACCGCCCCAAGCTCGATGTAGGCGATGAACTCTGTCAGAAATAGCTTGGCGCCCAGAATGGCGCCGCCAACTTGCGAATCCGCCCACGAGAGCCCTATCCCGTAAGCGACTGGCGCGAACGCGTAACCGAAGATCCGCTGTAGTGTGAGCGGCGCGCCGTCAATGGGCGGCGCCAACGCCAGGACATTATTCACGATCCAAACGAACGCGACGAAGACAATCAAAAACGCCGCGACATTAACCGCCACCATCACCCCGTCCTGAACGCCGCGCGTCACGGCGTCCATGGAGCTCTCGTATTTCAGTTCCTCTCCGGGTTCGAGGTGAGCGCCGCCCTTCTCCTCCGGCACCATGATGCGCGCGAGCAAAATGCCGGCGGGCGCCGAGATGATCGACGCCACGAGCACATGGCCCGCCGCATTTGTCAGCACAGGCTGCAGGATCACGGCGTAAGCGACCATGGTTGAGCCGGCGACGGTCGCAAGCCCCACCACCATCATCAGGAACAACTCAGACCGCGTGAGCCGGTCGAGATAGGCGCGGATCACAATCGGGCTTTCCACCATGCCCATGAAGATATTCGCCGCCACCGCAAGCGCGGACGGGCCCGTCAATCCCATTGTGCGCTGGAACAGGAAACCAAAGCCCTGCGTGATCCACTTCAATATCTTCCAGTGCCACAACAACGCCGACAGCGCCGAGATCACCAGGATCAGCGGCAGCACGCGAAAGCCGAAGATAAAGGGCGGCGGCGCATCAGTCGGCATGCGAGCGTAGGGTTGTTCCCCACCGCCGAGATATCCGAACACGAACTGCGTCCCCTGATCGGTAGCGCGCGCAAGGCCGTCGACGGCGGCGTTGACCCCGTTCAGGACCGCGCTTGAGTTCGGGATCGCGAACAACGCCAAGACGAGGCCTGCCTGCAGGGCAAGCGCACCGATGGTCAGGAAAAAAGGAAAGCGCCGCTTGTTTTCGGAAAATAGCCAACAAACAACGATGATCACGACGACCGCGATGAGGCTGCGCGCGTTTTCCAGCGAATACGGCACCCTATCCCCCTCACCCGACCTTACAGAATGCTCACCTCTTAGACCGCAGGGCGCGCGACGTGAATAGGGTGGCTGCGCGCGTCAGAAAAACTTGCAATTATAGAGAGTTAGACTCCGTGCGGGGCCGGGGAGCGCCAAACTGGATAGGCCGCATCCCATTTTGCCTGGGCGCGGCTGCCCCAACGCCGCTAAAATGCGCGCATGGAGACGATCTTCCTCTTCGCGACGCTGGCGCTCGCCTCTGGCGTGGGGTTCGTCATTCTCTGGCGCCGCCAACGCGCAGCGGATCGCGAGATCGCGCGGCTGCGCCTGCTCCTGGAATCGCTGGAGCGCGACCAGGTCGGCGCGTGGCGGCAGGTTCGCGTGGGCGAACGCGTCTCGGAGAAGAAGGTCGTCGCCCTGCCGGGCGCCGGGCGCATTGCTCCCCGCCCAACAGACGCCGACGCGACTTCGCATGAATTCAGCAAGGGGCTCGTGCTCGCATTTGCGGCGGCGGCGCCCGCGGCGGGCGCGTTTTTTCAAATAACGCCCGCGTGGTTTTGTTCAGTCGGCGTGTTGATCGGCGCCGCCATGATGGTGCTGGCGCTGCGGCGCGATTGGAGCGCGGCCGCTTGGACAGGCGCGAGCGTCGCCGCCGGATGGGCGCTCGCCGCCCTTTTGTTGGCGCAGAACAGTACGTTCGTGGCGTTGGCGATGGGAGCGGCGGGCGCTTCTGGGCTTCTCTACGCTAAAGCCAAGGGTCTTCTGCCCGGGGCCGCGATGGCGTTTGCCATGACGGCGGCGGTTTTGTGGGGCGGCGCTTCAACCACGATGATCAGCGCTTATGGCGCCGCTTTTTTGACCCTCGTCGCCATCGCAGCCGTCGTCGGCGCTACTGCGCTACGGCTGGAAGGCTTACACTTCGCGGCATTCGCGGCGGCGCTCATGGGGCTCTACGTGCTAAGCGGCCAGCCAGACGCCGCGATCTGGTTCACGCCTGCCGCGTCTTGGTCGGGGGCGCTCTTTTTCGCCGTCATGGCCGTGCGTGTCCCGCAGGCGGGTTCACGCGGCGCTTCCTTCGCGGGCACGGGAACGCTCGCGCCCATTGCGGCGGTGGCCGCGCTGCACGACGCGCGCCATGCGCTCGCGGCGCCCGGAATGGCAGGTTTGGCGCTCGTCCTTGTCGCACTCGCGATTGGCGCCGTGATCGCCCTCTGCGCGCAACGGCGTACGCTCTCCAGTTTGCGTTTGTCCCATTGGATCATGGGTGTCGGTGCGTTTGTCGCCGCGAGCGGGGGCTTCATCCTCGCGATTCCACCGCCCGCGACCCCCTTGGCGTTTGCGATGCTCGCAGCCGCTCTGATCGCGCTCAGCGCTCGTTTTGATCAACGCCTGTGGCGCGTTCTCGCCTGTGCGGCGGCGGGAATGACGCTATTGGAGAGCACCGTCGTTGCCGGGCTCATTCTGAGCGAGCGCGCGCCTTGGCCGGCTTGGTGGGGGCTCGCCGCGGCGGCTGCGGCGCCAGCGGCTGGCTTATTCGGCGGCGCTTACTTGGCGCGGCGCCTGAAGTTTACGCGGATCGCCGGCGTTTTCGACATCGCCGCCCTCGCGGGCATGACCCTTGCCGCGAACTTGGCCGCACGCCTGATCTTCTCAGCCGGCGCAACCCTGCTGCAGCCAGTTGGATTTGCCGAGGCCGGCGTTCACGTGACGATTTGGCTGACGGCGGCGCTACTCATTGCACCACGCCAAAGCCGGATCGCGGAACCCGCGGCCCTTCTGCTCAGCGCCTTTGCCTTGGCTGGCCTGATCAGCGCCGCAGGAGTGTGGCTACCCCCAACCTGGCGAACCAGCGGCGCGGCGCTTGGATTTCTCATCCCCTCCCTTGGGTTTTGGGCCCATTGGGTCTTTTGGCGTGGGCGGGGACGGAACCTGTCCACGCGCCTCTCGCTCGGCGCCGCAGCGGCGACCGGCGCTGGCTATCTGACCCTGGAAATGCTGCAGCAACCCGCCATGCCGACTTGGGCCTTGATTATACTCTGCGGCGCCGCTTTCGCCTGTGCCGTCGCGATCAACTTCGCCCCTGGCGTGACGAGCCCGCGTGCGGCGAGAGAACATCGGGCCAGACGCGCCTATGCGCGCAATTAGCCGCCCCAACAGGCGTAGGCGACTTCCTTCATCTTTTCGGGCCCGCCGCGAGCAAAGGTGCGGGTCTGGTTGTTCACCGTCACCGAAAGCTGATCGGTGGGCTGAACCGCCGCCAAAATTGGCGGGCGCTGCGGCAAGTTAATAGTGAGCGCGCGCTCACGCCCACGCCCCTCTATACGGCTCGGAACATTGACGCTCATGGCGCCGATGCGCACCGCCGAGGTGTTGGCGCGGCGCCCGGCACGGCTCAGCGTGTAGTCCGCCAGGATGATGTCACCCGTCGGCGGCCGGCAGGTCAGGGTCGCTGTCACACGGCCGCGATCATCGCGCTCCGTCGCCGTGGCCACGCCATCCACGTACGCGTAGGTCCACCCGGCTTGCTGCTGCGCCGGCGCCGCGCCCGGCAACGCCAGCGCCAACGCACACACACCCACGCCGATCCAGTTGCGCATCGCGTTCGTCTCCCGTCGAAACCCAGGCCCGGGTCACTAGCAGAGCGCGCGGGCGGAAGCGATGCCCTTCAACAATTGAACCTTCGTAATCCGCAGCGGATTAGAGCATCAGCGCCTTGCCCTGCTCCAGGTCCAGCAGCGCCTGTTTGCGGTCGAGCCCCCCGCCGAACCCGGTCAATGCCCCGCTCGCCCCGATGACGCGATGGCAAGGGACGATAATCGAAATGGGATTCTTGCCGTTGGCGAGCCCGACGGCGCGAACCGCCTTTGGCTGCCCGATAACGAGCGCCTGTTGGCCATACGTGCGCGTCGCCCCGTAAGGGATCGCCCGCAACGCCGCCCACACTTTCAATTGAAACGGCGTTCCCCTCGGCGCGAGGGCTATGGTGAAAGCTCTAAGCCTTCCCGCGAAGTACGCGTCGAGTTCACGCCGCGCCAGCGCGAGCACCGCATCCTCGCCTGGCGGCGATGGCGCCAGCGGATAGCGCGGCTCGTGAAACTCAACCCCTGTGAGAGCGACACCGTTGGAGTGCAGCGTCAGCGGACCGACTGGGCTTTCGTGAGTGCATGAGATCATGATCGTGCGCCCTTGCTCGCGCCGCGCCGCCACAGCCGGATCGCTGCATAGGCGCGCCAGGGTTTGAGATGATCGAGGGTCTCGCCTTTGCGGCCCAGCGCATTGATGAGGGCGATATCGGTTGCGGGATAGGCGTCGGGATCGCCGAGCGCGCGGAGCGCGACATACTCCACTGTCCACGGGCCGATCCCGGGTATCTCCGCCAAGGCCGCGCGGCCCGCCGCGACCGCCCCGCGCGCGAGCGGCAATGCCCCGGCGGCGCTCGCCTCCGCGAGCGCGAACAAAGTCTCCGCACGCTTTCTCGGCAGACCAATTTTTGCAATCGCGGAAGCGCCTGCATGTGCCATCGCATCCGCCGTAGGAAACGCGCGCGACAATCCGTCGGGGCCGCGCTCAAGGCTCTCCCCAAATCGCGCCACGAGGCGTTCCGTCAGCGTTTTCGCGCCAGCAACCGTCACCTGTTGACCGAGCACGGCGCGCACCGCGCACTCGAAGCCGTCGAGCATGCCCGGAACACGCACGCCGGGCTCGCGCTTCACGTCGCGCTTTAGATCGCCGTCGCGCGCGAGGTGCGCGTCAACGGCGCTCATGTCGGCGTCCAGGTCGAACGCGCCGCGCACGTTCGCCACAAGCGGGCGCAAGTGCGGCGCAAGATTTTCCGACAATGTGAGTTCCAGTCCTTTCGGCCCCATGGCGACCTTCAGCCAACCGAGCGCGCCCCCCCATCGCAACACGCGCGCGTATGACTTCCGATCGCCTGCTTCCACGCCCGCGAGCGCGCGCAATCGCAAGAAATCAAGCACGGGCGCGAAGACGTAATCGCCGCGCGGCGACAAGCTCACGGTAAACGCCTCGCCGCGCGCGATCAGCTTGCGGCCGCGCATTTTGCTCGGGGGTGCGCCGTAGCGTTCCTTCATGGTCGCATTGAACCGGCGAAGCGAGCGAAAGCCCGAAGCAAACGCAATCTCGGTGACCGGCAGCGCGGTCTCATTGAGCAAGCGCCGCGCGGCGAGCAATCTCCCGGTCTGGGCGATCTGAATGGGGCTCGCGCCAAATTCCGTATTCATGACCCGGCGCAGATGACGCGAGGTCACGCCGAGGCCAGCCGCGAGCGCCTCCAATCCCTGCTCCTCCAGAACGCCCGCCTCGATGCGCGCATACGCGGCCGCGGCGAGGCGCGCGGGAGCATCGATCGGCGCCAAGCCGGGCGCCCGCTCAGGCCGGCAGATCAGGCAGGGGCGAAAGCCCGCCGCCTCCGCCGCCGCCGCCGATGGCCAAAAAGTCCGGTTGGTCCGCTTCACCAACCGCGCCGGGCAAATGCAGCGGCAATAGATGCCCGTCGACGTAACGCCAACGTAGAAACGCCCGTCAAAACGCCGGTCCTTGGCGTCGCACGCGGCGTGGCAAACATCAGCATCAAGCATGGCGGAACCTTAGGCGGTTCGCCGGCGCGCGTCTCGCCGGATTCGGACATACTTGCGATCGGCGCATCTCCAGCGCACGCTGGCCGATGCAAAGGGGGGACCGTGGGGCTCACACATATCTGCCGCGCCATCATGATCAGCGCAGCATGCGCCTTCGCCGCGCCGGCGGTCGCTCAACAGGGCGGCGCGCCGCGTCCGAACATTGTCGTCATCGTCATTGACGATGCAGGTTTTACCGATCTCGGCGCCTATGGCGGCGAGGCGCGAACGCCCAACATCGACGCCCTCGCCCAGCGCGGAGCGCAGTTCTCGCGCTACTATTCCTCGCCCTTGTGTTCGCCATCTCGCGCGATGCTGCTCACCGGCATGGATAACCACCGCACCGGACACGCGACCATCATCGAAGTGCTGCCGCCGGAATTGCGCGGGCGGCCCGGCTACACCATGCGCCTGGAACCCGGTGTCGTGACATTGGCGCAACGGCTCCGCGCCGGCGGCTATCGCACCTTCGCGACAGGCAAATGGCATCTCGGACACGGCGATGGCGACCTGCCAAACGCCCACGGCTTCGACCGCTCGTTTGTGCTCGACGCCTCCGGCGCCGACAATTGGGAAGAGCGGGCGTACATGCCGTTCTATCGCACCGCGGACTGGTTCGAGGATGGCGCGCGCGCGCATCTGCCGGAAAATTTCTATTCCAGCGCCTTCATCGTCGACCGCATGATCGACTATCTCGATCATGACGTCGCGCGGCGCGAGGCGCCATTCTTCGCATACCTCGCCTTCCAGGCCGTCCACATCCCGGTGCAGGCGCCGCGTGAGTTCACGGCTCACTATCGCGGCGTTTATGATTCCGGCTGGGAATATCTACGGGCCAGACGTTGGCAGCGCGCGCAGGAACTCAACCTTCTGCCGGCAGCCGCGCAACCCGGCGCGGCGCACGCGAGCTTGCGCCCGTGGGAAACGCTCACGCCCGACGAACAAGCGCTCTACGCGCGCAGCATGGAAGTTCACGCCGGCATGCTCGAGGCGATGGATCACCACATCGGCCGATTCCTGGATTACCTTGAGGCGCGCGGTTTGAGTGAGAACACGATCTTTGTCGTGACCTCCGACAACGGCCCCGAACCCAGCCTGCCCATCGCCGAGCCTGATTTCACGCGCTGGATGCAGCTGGTCGGGTACACGCGCCGCCTCGAAAACCTCGGAGAGCGCCGTTCATTCGTTTTCATTGGACCGGAATGGGCCAATGCAACCGCGACAGGACAACTCTTCAAGTTCACCTCCGCCGAAGGCGGCCTGCACGTGCCCTTTATCATCGCGGGCCCGGGCATTGCGTCTCAGCGCGTTGACGCGCGCGCCTTTGTGACCGACGTCGCGCCGACATTACTGGAACGCGCGGGCGTCCCTCTCTCCGAACCGGCAATGGATGGCGTCAGCTTGAACGGGCTGTTGAGCGGACAAACCGCCACGCGCGACACGTCGGCGCCGCTTGGCGTGGAAGTCTCTGGTCATTCGGCGCTCTATCGCGGCGATAACAAGCTGGTGCGCACGCCGCGGCCGCTGGGCGATGGAGCGTGGCGGCTCTACAACATCGCCACGGATCCGGGCGAAACAACCGACCTCGCCACTCAAATGCCGGACATCGCGGCGTCAATGCTAGCCGATTACCAGGCGTATGCCGATCGCGTCGGCGTGCTCGACCTTCCGCCGGGATACGATCCGCAAGCCCAGGTCGCGCGCAATACGCGCATGAAGACCTACCAGCACTATTGGTGGGTGCTCGCGATCTTGGGCGTTGTCGCCCTTACGCTGCTCTGGGGCGTGGTCCGCCTCGCCCGCATGCTGTTCACGCCTAAACGTGCCTAAGCCGCCTTGGCGCTCATGAAGCGCTTCAGGTGATGGTCGACGTTGCCGAACGTCGCATCCAGCATCGTCACGCGCTTGAAGTAGTGGCCCACCCGCATCTCATCGGTGACGCCCATGCCGCCATGGGTCTGCACCGCCGCTTGTCCCACGAAGCGCGAAGCCTTGCCGATCGACACCTTCGCCGCCGACACCGCCTTGGCGCGCTCTTCGGCGCTTTCGCCCAGCTTTAGAGTCGCGCGCAGCGCCATGGAGTAGGATTCTTCCGCCGCCATGAACATATCGACCATGCGATGCTGCAGAACCTGGAACTCCGCGATCGCGCGCCCAAATTGCTTGCGCGTCTTGGCGTATTCCTGCGTCAGCGAACACATCATGCGCATCGCCCCCACCGCTTCGTGGCAATACGCTGCATTCGCCTGATCGACGATGTGCTCCACGATCGGAAGCGCGCCATCGGCCTCGCCGAGGAGATGTTCGCCGCCGAGGCTCACGTTCTCAAAATAAACCTCTGCGGCGCGCGTGCCGTCCATGGTGGGATATTCGCGCGTGGTGACGCCCTTGGTCGACTTCGGCAACAGGAAGAGCGACACGCCTTTGGCGTCGCGCTGGCCGCCGGCCGTGCGCGCCGTCACCAGGAGATGACAGGCCTGCGGCGCTCCAAACACGACCGCCTTCTGGCCGTTAAGCACATAGCCCGAGCCCTCCTTGCGCGCGCTCGTCGACACGTCTGCGAGCGACCAGCGGCTCTTTGGCTCGGCTTGGGCGAAAGCAACGACGCACTTTCCTTCGGCGATCGCGGGTAGACGCTCTTGCTTTTGCGCAGTGCTGCCGGCCAGTTTCAACGCTCCCGCGCCGAGCACCACGGTCGGCACATAGGGCTCGACGACGAGCGCCTTGCCGAACTCCTCGGTCACAACGCTGACATCCAGCGCGCCTCCGCCCAAGCCGCCAAAGTCCTCCGGCAACGGAGCCGCCAAGAGGCCCAGATCCGCGAACGTCGCCCAATTCGCCTTCCACCCGTCTTCGCTCGCCAGCGCAGCGCGGCGCTTGTCGAAATCGTACTGACCCGCCGCCCACTTCGCGATCGAGTCGCGGAGCATGGTCTGTTCTTCGGTGTAGTCGAAATTCATCGCGAGCAGCCTCCTAGCGAAAGCTTTGGTCGCTGCGCGCGGCGCGGTCAAGGCGACGTAAAGTCAGGGACGCTTGCGTCCGCCGAGCCAGTCGAACAAGCCGCGTTTGGGCTTCGGCGGCGGCCGCCACGGCCCCCGTTCCTGGATCGCCAGCGGCGCCTGCGAGCGCGCGCGCAGCGCCAACGGCTTGTCGGTCGTCACCGGCACGGCCGTCGTTGCTGGTTGCGCCGCCGGCCGACGCGGCGCGGCGCCGTCCACCGCCGCCTTCAGCCGGCGCGCGACGTTTGCGGCGTCGCCATTCCAAGCCATGGCGTCCTTGCCGTGGATCAACGGCAAGCGCGACATGTCAGGTTTGCCCACGATCAGCGGAACCACCTTCTTTTGACCAGACGCCTCCAGCGAAAGCGCGGTGTTGACCTCGATAACCGGCCACTCCTTGGTGACAGAGGTTTGGCTCACGATCGCCAGCACCGTGCGCGCCGAACCGAGCGCCGTGTTGATCTTCTGCGTGAAACTCTGACCCCACCCGATATGAGCTTCATCGAGGAACGCTTTGACGCCGAGCCTGGCGCACGCCTCGAAGATCGGCCGCGCAACCTCATCCTTGTCTTCGCTGGCATGACTGATGAAGACGTCGAAATCGTCGCCGCCAAACGCCATCTGGCGAATGAACCGCGACGGGTTCGGGTCAAGCTTGATGAGTTTGGCGGCGAGACCAAGGAAAACCGGATCGTCGCCGCCGCGCACCATCTTTATGAACGACAGCTGGCCATACACCACGTTGCGATAGGCGCGGCCCGGATCACGCGGCGGTTTGAGCATGCCGCGGTGCTTCAAGAAATGCTCATAGGCGGCGGCGTCCAGCCCAAAGCGCTCCCAGGCATGCAGCATCGCGCGCATGCGTCGGATGCGCGCGCGCGACACGTTGGGCTTGGCGTTGACGTGCAATCCGGTGACGCTCTGGCGCTGATGCCGCGTCTGCAGGCGCACCTTCTTGTGATTGATCGCGAATCCCGACGCCGTAATCGCGCGCTCCAACGGCTCGGCGACTTGCACCGACGCCCTGCCTTCGCCCGCCACGGTGACGATCAGCGTCTGCGGCAGCGTGGGCTGGTTCGAGGAGAACGTAATGTCGTCAGCGTAGCGCGTATACCGCACGTTGCTTTCGCGCGCGAGACGCGCCAAGCGGCGATCAAGATCAGCCGCGATGAAATTCGAGAGCGCGGGTGACGTGGGCGCGCCTTGTGGCAAGCCGTTGCGGTAGGTGCAGAGCTGCGCGAACAGCGCCGCCGCCGCGGGGCCGAGCTTAAATGGCTCCGCCATGAACAGGCCGCGCACGCGGCCAAAATTGATGCTCGGGAAGAAATCTTCAAGGTCGATATTGAGCACAAGCCGCTGTCCCGCATGGACACGCGCATTGGTGAGAATGCTGCGTTCCTTCAGAAACCCCTGCGCGGCGGGGTGGGCGCTGTATCGCTCCAGCAGCACAGGCGCGAGTTTCTCCTGAAGCTCGCGCGTTAAGCCGATTGGCGCGAGGATCGGACGCATGCCGCCCGTGCGCTTCGGAATTTCGAAGCTCTTGTACCGCTCCTCTTCGGGCGCGCGGTACAAAACGCCCGCTAACTTTCCCAGCGGTGCGCCAAAAAACTTCGCGGCGTCATACGCCGTCAGAATAGGCCGGCCATTGTGCAGAAGCGCGGTTTCCGCGGTTTCGGCCTGAGAGGAAGAAGGCATCCCGTCCCTCGTACCTTACCAAACCCGCGCTTTAGCGCTGGGTTTAAAGACGCACCTTATTTATTCCGCCGCAGGATCAACAGCGGACGTAGAAGGACAGGATGCTTAGCGCGCATTGTGCGTGGACGCGACGGCATGTCAACCGGCGCGCTCACGCTGTCGCGGAATTCACAAACCCAACACCATCTTCGCGATGATGTTGCGTTGGATTTCGTTTGAGCCGCCATAGATCGAGGCCTTGCGCCAGTTGAAATAGACCGGCGCGGCGTGGTGAGCGTACTCTGGCCCGATCGGGAAGGCGTTGGCGCCGTCTTTCGGGAATTCGCGGAAGTAGGGTTGCGCGTAATTGCCGACCGCCTCAAGCGTCAGTTCGGTGAGGCGCTGCTGGATTTCCGTGCCTTTGATCTTGAGCAGCGAACTTTCAGGCCCTGGCCCCTTGCCTGCCTGCTCGCGCGCCAGCACGCGCAACTCAGTCATCTCCAACGCCGCGAGATCGATTTCGAGCTCCGCCAGCTTGCGGCGGAAATCCTCATCCTCAAGCAGCGACCTGCCGTCGTCCCCGATCTCGGACTTCGCGATCGACTTGAGCTTTTCAACGTTGCGCTTGGAGCGCGCCACGCCCGCGATGCCGGCGCGTTCGTGCGCGAGCAAGAACTTGGCGCAGGTCCAGCCCTTGTTCTCCTCATAAATTCGCTGATCGACGGGGACCTTCACATTGTCGAGGAACACGTCGTTCACTTCATAGCCGCCGTCGAGCAACTTGATCGGACGCACGCTCACGCCGGGCGACTTCATATCGATGAGCAGGAACGAGATGCCTTCCTGCGCCTTCGCGTTCGCATCGGTGCGCACCAGGAAGAAGCCCCAATCGGCATGCTGGCCCAGCGTCGTCCACGTCTTCTGGCCGTTGACGATGTAGTGATCGCCCTCGCGCACGGCGCGGGTTTTCAAGCTGGCCAGATCGGACCCAGCGCCGGGTTCGCTGTAACCTTGCGCCCACCAAACCTCGCCGGAGAGAATGCCAGGTAAGAAACGTTGTTTCTGCGCGGGCGTTCCAAACGTGTAAATCACCGGCCCGACCATCGAGACGCCGAACGGCAGCGGCGGAATCGTTTCAGCGCGCGCGTTCTCCTCAAGCCAGATGTACCGCTGGGTCGCGGTCCAGCCTGTGCCGCCGTATTCCACGGGCCAAGCCGGCGCGGACCACCCTTTCTTGCCTAGGATTTTGTGCCAAGCGAGGAATTCTTCCTTCGACAAATCCTCGCGCAGGCCCTTGCCCTTCAAGTGCGCGGGATAGTTCTGCTCGATGAACGCGCGCACTTCGTTGCGAAATGCAAGTTCTTCAGGCGAAAAATCGAGATCCATGGTCGAGCCCTTCGCGCACCGCGCGCCGTTGGGCCCTGACTATAGAAGCGCGCGCGGCGCTATCAACTCCGCATCGGGGATTGGCTTGCCGACGCGTCGCCGCGTTGGCTCGCACCGCGCGTCACGCGCGGCTTGCGCATCGCGCACGGTCGGGCTCTGCGTTGACGTAGGCGGAACCTCCCGGCTGGACGCCATGCGGCGGTCGTCGTCTACGCCGCATTCAGCGCTTGTCTCCGCCGCGAACGCGGACGGCGCCAAGGCAGCGCTCAGTAGACCCGCAAGCACAAGTGCCTTCATATCCTTGTCCTCCCCTCACGCTTGAGAGATGCCGCACGGCGTTCTGGCGGATGCACATTTCAAGTTTACGTCAATTCATATCGATAATCAATAATACTGGCGACTTTCGAAAATCGTCCTAATCTGGCGCTCCGTATGCAGTCCTCTTCGCTCACGATTTCAACGCCTTGCATCAAGGCATGCGCCGTCAGCGGCGCGACCGGGCTCTGCATCGGGTGCGGACGCACCCTGCGGGAGATTGCGGATTGGGGCACGCTCACCGAGTCCGAGCGGCGTCAGATCATGGCGACGCTACCAGCGCGCTTGGCGGCACAGGCGGCGCGCTGAACACGCCTTCCCGGAGCATATTGAGCGCGACGATCGCCAGGAACGCCGCGAACGCGCGCTTCAGCGTTTGCTGAGGCAGTCGATGCGCGAGGCGCGCCCCAATCGGGGCGGTGACCGCCGTCAAAGCCGCGAACACGAGGAAGCCCGGCGCGCTGACAAACCCGAGCGAAAGAGGCGGCAACCCCGCGCGGCCCCACCCAACAAGCGCGTACGCACATGTCGCGGGCAATGCGATCGCCGCTCCGAACCCGGACGCTGTCGCCACCGCCTGATGGATTGGACGCCCGCTCACCGTCATCATCGTGGTCCCGAACGCCCCGCCGCCAATGCCCATGAGCGCCGACAGCACCCCGATGCCGCCGGCCGTGATTGCGCGCCACATGCCGCGCGGTAAATCGGAGAACGCGCGCCAGTTGGGCGATGCGAGCCCCATCTGACCCGCCACCAAAAGCAGCCCGGCGCCAAAAACTACGATCAGGACCCGCGTGGGCGCCAACCCCGCAAGGCCAGATCCGACAACGGCGCCGGCGGCGATCCAGGGCGTCCAGGTTTTGAGCACCGCGAAATCGACAGCAGCCGCTTTGGCGTGCGTCGCCAGCGAACGCCAGGATGTGGCGATGATGGTCGAGAGCGACGTTCCAACCGCGACGTGCAAGCGCACGCCTTCATCCACCCCGAGCGCGCCGAATGCCGCGTAAAGCGCCGGCACCACCACGACGCCGCCGCCAACGCCGAACAGGCCGCCGATGAATCCGGCGAACAGACCTGCGCCAACCAGGGCGACGAGAAACCAGAGGAGTTCGCCGCTCATGCGTCTAGGAGCGCGCGGCTTTTCACGCTGTCGAGCGCTTCACGCACGACCTCTGTGCCAGCGCCGGACCGGATGGCGCGCTCGGAAAGTACGCGCCGCCAACCACGGCCGCCAGGAACCCCATTGAACAAGCCAAGCATGTGGCGCGTCATCGCGTGCAGCGGAACGCCGCGCGTCAGGTTCGCCTCGATGTACGGCAGGTGCGCCTCAACAGCAGCTTCGCGACTCGCGGCGGGCGGCGTCGCTCCAAAGACCTCGCGATCGACATCCAACAAAATCGTCGGGTTGTGGTATGCGGCGCGTCCCAGCATGGCGCCGTCCAACGACATCGTCTCCGCGCGCGCGTGCGCGACATCCCGCAGCCCCCCATTGAGCACGATGGTAAGCGAAGGATAGGCGCGTTTCAGGGCGCGCACGATCTCATAATCAAGAGGCGGCACTTCCCGGTTCTCCTTCGGCGACAACCCTGAGAGCCATGCCTTCCGCGCGTGCACGATAAAGCGCGCGCATCCTTCGCGGCGACACGCCTCAACCAGCGCGAACAGCGCGTCGCGCGGCTCCTGTTCATCGACCCCGGTCCTACACTTGATTGTGACGGGCGTTGACGGCGCCGCCGCCTGCGCGGCGCCCCAGAGCGCGGCGACAAGCTCCGGCTCGCGCATCAGGCAAGCGCCAAAGCGTCCCGACTGCACACGGTCCGATGGGCATCCCACGTTCAGATTGATTTCGTCATAGCCGAACGCAGCGCCGATCCCGGCCGCTTCAGCCATCTTGGCCGGATCGCTGCCCCCGAGTTGCAGCGCCAGCGGATGCTCCAGATCGCTGAAGCCCAGAAGACGTTCGCGATCGCCGTGTATGACGGCGTCGATTGTCACCATTTCGGTGTAAAGCAGCGCGCGCGCCGTCAGCCGCCGATGGAAGGCCCGGCAATGGCGGTCCGTCCAATCCATCAGCGGGGCCACGCAAAAACGGCGGTCTAATCGCTTCATTTCGTTGATCTTTTTAAGCGCCAATGTGTCCAATGCGGAATAGGACGCACTGAAATTAGGCCGATGATTTAGCTGGATATTGTGCGTTAGGCGAGCGGTTGCGCGCGGTCTCAGTGCACACTCAGCGCACACGATTTTGCATTGGACGCACGAGCGGCAGGACGGGCCATTTAGGCGCAATCTTAATGCGCACTTAATGCGCCTGCCGGCCTTCCCGCCTCGATCCTTCATACGCCGCCCGTCATCTTCATGCGCTGAAGGAGACGACGCGCATGCAGGACGTGTTCGCAATCGGTTTCATCTGCCTTGGCTTCGCGGCTTTGATGGCCGCGCTCGCTGGCGTGCGGAGACTTTGACGATGAGCCTCGATCTCATCCTCGGAGGCGCGTTGGGCGCAGCCTTGCTTGTTCTGTTTCTCGCGGCGCTCTTGCGCCCTGAACGCTTCTGAGGACTGAACGTCATGACCTTGGAAGACTGGATACTCATTTTTGCTTTTGTCGCGCTTGTCGCAGCGATTGCACGCCCGCTCGGGCTTTACCTCGACGCAGTGTTCGCCGGCCGACGAACCGTGTTTTCCCCGGTTCTGCGGCCCGTCGAGAACGGTTTCTATCGCTTGGCGGGCGTTAAAGCGGAGACAGAACAGGATTGGAAAACCTACGCCGTCGCGATCCTTGCATTCAGCCTTGCATGCACGCTCGGCCTCTATGCGCTTCTACGCTTGCAGGGCCTCTTGCCGCTCAATCCGCAGGGCTTCGACGGCGTCGCTCCCAATATCGCGATGAACACGGCCGTCAGTTTCGTGACCAACACCAACTGGCAAGCCTACGGCGGCGAAAGCACGATGAGCCATCTCACCCAAATGATCGGCCTCACTGTGCAGAACTTCCTCTCCGCCGCTGTCGGCATCGCAGTGGCGATCGCATTCGCGCGTGGCTTCGCCCGCCACCCTGCTAGAAATGGGGGCGCAAGCACGATCGGCAATTTCTGGGTCGATCTGACCCGCGCGACGCTCTACGTCCTGCTGCCGATCTCCATCATTCTCGCGATCGTCTTTATCGCGCTAGGCATGCCCCAGACACTGGCGGGATCGCTGCACGCAACGACACTTGAAGGCCCCAGCCAGGACATCGCTGTCGGCCCGGTGGCGAGCCAGATCGCCATCAAGATGCTTGGCACCAATGGCGGCGGCTTCTTCAACGCGAACGCCGCGCACCCGTTCGAGAACATGGGGCCGATCGTCAATCTCATTCAGATGCTGTCGATCTTCGCCATCGGCGCAGCGCTCACGATCACGTTCGGACGCATGGTGCGCGACGAGCGGCAAGGCTGGGCTCTGCTTGCAGCCATGGGCGTGCTTTTCCTGATCGGAACGGGGATCGCCTATTGGGCCGAGGCGCAGGCGACACCAGCGTTGATACAAGCGGGAGTCGATCCGGCAGCGATGAACATGGAAGGCAAGGAGACGCGCTTCGGCGTCGCAGCATCCGCTTTGTTCGCCGCCATCACGACGGCGGCATCGTGCGGCGCTGTGAACGCCATGCATGACAGCTTCTCCGCATTGGGCGGCATGGTTCCGCTCACCAACATCCTCGCGGGCGAAGTGATCGTCGGAGGCGTCGGCGCAGGTTTCTACGGCATCCTTGTCTTTGCGATCCTGACGATCTTCGTCGCGGGCCTCATGGTGGGGCGCACGCCTGCTTATCTCGGCAAGAAAATCGAAGCGCGCGACGTGAAACTCGCCGTGCTGGCAATCCTGGCCTCGCCGCTCGCGATCCTGATTGGAACAGCGTTTGCTGCAAGCACGGATTGGGGTCGCGCCGGCGTGCAGGATGCAGGCCCGCACGGCTTCACGGAGATGCTGTACGCCTTTGCTTCCGCGGCCGGCAACAATGGCTCAGCATTTGGCGGGCTTACGGCGACGAGCGATTACTACACCTATGCCCAAGCCGCAGCGATGCTGATCGGGCGCTTTCTGGTGATCGTCCCGGCTCTCGCCATCGCAGGCAATCTCGCGGCGAAGCCCGTCACGCCAGCGAGTTCGGGCTCCTTCCCAACAACCGGGCCCCTCTTCATCGGTTTGCTCGCCCTCATCATCCTCATTGTCGGCGCACTCACCTTCTTCCCCGCGCTCGCGCTTGGGCCCTTGGCCGAAGCCACCGTCGGCCGTCTGTTCTGAGAGTCTGTCGATGTCTGAGAAAGCAAAGTCCGCCTCGCTGTTTGACAGCGCCATCCTCCGCCCCGCCGCCCTTGATGCGTTCAGCAAACTCAGCCCGCTCAAGATGTGGCGCAATCCTGTGATGTTCGCGACCGAGTTGGTCGCGATCTATGTGACCATCCTGTTCGCACGCGATCTCTTGGCCGGTGGCGATGAAACGGCCTTTGCGGGGCAAATCGCGCTCTGGCTCTGGCTCACAGTTTGGTTCGCCGCATTCGCGGAAGCCGTTGCGGAAGGACGCGGCAAGGCGCAGGCTGCGAGCCTGCGGCGCGCGCGTTCTGAATTGATGGCGCGGCGTCTTGTCGATGGCGCTCCACAAGCGCCGACGGCGGCAAGCGATCTCAAGATCGATGAGCTTGTGGAGGTTGTCGCAGGCGAACTCATCCCTGCCGATGGCGAGGTGATCGAAGGAGTCGCCACAGTCGATGAGAGCGCCATCACCGGCGAAAGCGCGCCCGTCATCCGCGAAGCTGGCGGCGATAGGTCCGCCGTCACGGCGGGTACGCGCGTTCTCTCCGATCACATCGTCGTGCGCGTCACGGCGGCGCAAGGCTCGACCTTTCTTGACCGCATGATCGCGTTAGTCGAAGGCGCGGCGCGCAAGAAGACGCCGAACGAGATCGCGCTCTCGGTTCTTCTTGCGGGACTTTCGCTGATCTTCGTTCTCGCGGTCGTCACGGTTCCAGCCTTCGCGTCCTATGCAAATGGCAGCGTGAGCGTGATCGCGCTAGCGGCGCTGTTCATCGCGCTTATTCCAACCACGATTGGCGGGCTGCTCTCCGCCATCGGCATCGCTGGCATGGACCGTCTGGTGCGCTTCAATGTGCTCGCCACCTCGGGCCGCGCTGTGGAAGCTGCTGGCGACGTCGATGTGCTGCTGCTCGACAAAACCGGCACGATCACCTTGGGCGACCGGCAAGCCGTCGCGTTCATTCCAGCCCCTGGAATCAGCGAGCGTGAGCTTGCCGATGCCGCACAGCTTGCGTCGCTTTCGGATGAAACCCCGGAAGGCCGTTCCATTGTCGTCCTAGCCAAGGAACGCTTCGACATGCGCGGACGCGAAATGGCGCCGACGCACGCCAAGTTCGTGCCGTTCACCGCGCAAACGCGCATGAGCGGCGTCGATATCGATGGCATGCAGATCCGCAAAGGTGCGGTCGATTCGATCCTGCAATTCGTCGCTGCGCAGAATGGCGGCTCGAACGTGCCCGCCGACGTGCGTCGCGCCGCCGAAGCCATCGCCCGCGATGGCGGCACGCCGCTGGCGGTTGCGCGCAGCGGACAGGTGCTCGGCATTGTTCACCTCAAAGATGTCGTGAAGGGCGGCGTAAAAGAACGCTTCGCCGAGCTGCGCAAAATGGGCATCCGCACCGTGATGATCACGGGCGACAACGCCCTCACCGCCGCCGCCATCGCCGCGGAAGCTGGCGTCGATGATTTTCTTTCGGAGGCCAAACCAGAGGACAAGCTCGCGCTCATTCGCAAAGAGCAGGCCGAAGGCAAGCTCGTCGCCATGTGCGGCGACGGCACCAATGACGCGCCAGCATTGGCGCAGGCCGATGTCGGCGTCGCGATGCAGACCGGCACGCCCGCCGCGCGCGAGGCCGGCAACATGGTCGACTTGGATAGCGACCCGACGAAGCTAATCGAGATTGTCTCGATCGGAAAACAATTGCTGATGACGCGCGGCTCTCTGACCACCTTTTCCATCGCCAATGACGTGGCGAAATATTTCGCCATTATCCCGGCCATGTTCGCCGTGCTCTATCCGGGCCTAGGCCTGCTCAATATTATGGGCCTCTCCAGCCCACAGAGCGCCATTCTCTCGGCGATCATCTTCAACGCCATCATCATTCCGCTGCTGATCCCGCTGGCGCTCAAGGGCGTCGCCTGGCGCGCCGCGCCCGCAGGCAAGCTCCTGGCCCGCAATCTTTCCATCTACGGGCTTGGCGGCCTGATCGCGCCCTTCCTCGGGATCAAGGCGATCGATGTCATCATTTCCGCACTCAACCTCGCTTGAGGCTTCTTATGCTGCAAACACTTCGTCCCGCGCTCGTGCTCTTTGCCCTCTTCACCCTTTTGACCGGGGTCATTTATCCGCTCGCCATGACGGCGGTCGGCCAGACCTTTTTCCAGCACGCCGCCGATGGCTCGCCCATCATGCGCGACGGGCGCGTCGTCGGCTCGGCCCTGATCGGCCAGAGCTTCAGCCGCGACGATTATTTCTGGGGACGTCCATCAGCGGCGGGAAGCGGCTATGATGCACGGGCGTCGAGCGGCTCCAATCTCGGGCCTACGTCACAAGCCCTTGCTGACCGCGTGCGGGCTGAGGCTGAGCGTTACGGCGTAGCGGCACAGGACATCCCGGTGGACCTTCTGACAACATCCGGCTCCGGCCTTGATCCGCACATCTCCCCTGCAGCGGCGCTGTTTCAGGCGCAGCGCGTGGCGGATGCTCGCCGCGTTCCAATCGAGACAGTGCGCCGCCTGATCGGGACACATACGGAACTGCCTGTGGCAGGTATTTTGGGTGAAGCGCGCGTGAATGTTCTTGAACTCAATCTCGCGCTTGACGAACTGCCGGCACACGAGGGCGCTTCATGACCGACCCCGACGAACGCCGGCCTTCGCCTGACGCGCTGCTGGCGCAGGCCAAGGCTGAAGCTCATGGCAAACTGAAAATCTATCTGGGCGCGGCGCCTGGCGTCGGCAAAACCTTCGAGATGCTATCCGACGCCCGCAAGAAACTGGCGGACGGTGTGGATATCGTTGCGGGTGTCGTCGAGACGCATGGGCGGAAAGAAACCCTGGCGCTTTGCGAGGGCATCGAACTTATTGCGAAACACAAGCTCGGCTATCGCGGGCAAGAGCTTGAGGAAATGGACCTCGACGCGCTCCTCGCGCGTAAGCCGCAGATCGCTTTGGTCGATGAACTAGCCCACACCAATGTCGAGGGCTCACGCCATCCCAAGCGCTGGATGGATGTCGAGGAATTGCTCGCGGCGGGCATCGACGTCTGGACCACGCTCAACATTCAGCATCTGGAAAGCCTCAACGACATTGTTGCCCGCATTACGCGCGTTCGTGTGCGCGAAACCGTGCCAGACGCCCTGATTGAACGCGCCGACGACATTGAACTGATCGATCTCACGCCTGAGGAACTGATCGAGCGGCTCAAGGAAGGTAAGGTCTATGCGCCGGATCAGGCGCAGCGCGCGATCCGCAATTACTTCGCGCCTGGAAACCTATCGGCCCTGCGCGAACTCGCCATGCGTCGCGCAGCCGACCGCATCGATCAACAAGTGCGCGGCCTTCGTCAGGCCCAGGGCGAGAGCGCGCCGTGGGCCGCTGGCGATCGCATCCTGGTATGCGTGGATGACCGACCCGATGCCGCCGAGGTTGTGCGCCACGCCAAGCGCATCGCCGACCGCGCCAAGGCGCAATGGATCGCTGTCTTTGTTCAGACTGAGCGTTACACGCGCCTTTCGGAGACTGAGCGCGGACGCATCTCCGATACACTGCGCCTCGCCACGCGGCTTGGCGCCGATACCGCGACGCTGCCCGGCGACCGCGTTGCCGAAACCGTGCTCGCCTTCGCGCGCGAACAGAACATCACGCAGATCGTCGTCGGTAAAGCCAAGCGCCCGCTTCTGTTTGAGGCCATGTTCGGCTCAGTGGTGCGCGAACTGATCGACCAGGCGGAAACCATCGCGATTTATGTTGTGCCGGAGGAAGGCGACGGGGCAAAGAAGCGCCGCCTGGTTAGCCCCATTCCGAAGCCCGCGATCAGCTTTCAAACTGCGTCCGAAAGCCTCGCACTGACCGCAGCGGCTGTCGGCGCCGCTTTCCCACTGGATCGGTATATCGGCGTTTCCAACCTCACACTGGTCTTCTTGGCGGCGGTACTGATAAGCGCATTGGCGCGCGGTCTGTGGTCAGGCTTGCTGACAGGAATTATTTGCGCGCTCGCCTATAACTGGTTCTACACCGAGCCGCGCTACACCTTCACCGTCGCCGACCCGGAAAACGTCCTCGCCATCATCGCCTTCTCAGGCGCGGCCATTCTCGTTTCCTTCCTCGCGTCTCGTGCGCGTGAACAGACCCAATCGGCGCGCGCGGAAGCGCGCACCTCGCGCGAGCTGTTCGGTCTCGCCAAGGGGCTTGCCAGCGTCGCGTCCGAGGATGAAGTCGCACAAACCTTAGCGGCCTATACAGCGCGCGCCTTCGACGCTGAGTGCGCCGTATTTGCCCGCCAGGGCGTCAGCGATCTGCGCCTCGCCGGCTGCGCTCCTGCGGCAGTGACGATCGCCGAAGCTGACATGGCCGCCGCACGCTGGACCGCTGCGAAAGGACAAGCGGCAGGACGCGGCGCCGATACGCTCCCCGGCGCGCGCTGGCTGTTCGTGCCAATGCGCACTTCACGCTTGTTCTCTGGCGTCCTTGCCATAGCGCGCGATGAAACCCTGTCTCCGGCGGAGCGGCGACGGTTGGACGCCATGGCCGATCAGGCCGCCACGGCCCTAGAGCGCGCCCATATCGCGCGCGCCTACGAAGAAGGCCGCGTGGAGATGGAAGCCGAGCGCCTTCGCGCGACCATGCTCGCCTCGCTTTCTCATGATCTGAAGACGCCCATCGCCGGCATTCTCGGCGCCGCATCGAGCTTGCGCGCCTATGGCGACAAGCATGACGACCAAACGCGCGCTGAGCTGCTCGCCGGTATCGAGGCCGAAGCGGAGCGCATGCAGCGTTACGTCGTGAAGCTGCTCGATATGACCCGATTGGAAAGCGGCGGCGTCAAACAAAAGGTCGAGCCGCTGGACGCCGCCGATGTGGTCGCGGCCGTTTTGAAGCGCGCCGAACCGCTGGCCGAGGGCATTTGGATCGATGGCGATGTATCGCCGGGATTGCCCCTTCTGAAAGCCGATGCGACTCTGCTGCACCAGACATTGTTCAATCTCGTCGAGAACGCCATCGTCCATGGCGCGCGCCAAACCGATGGCGGCGAAGTCCGCCTTGCGGCCCGCATGACTGATGGCGGAATTACCTTCACCGTGACCGACAACGGTCCCGGCCTTCCGTCCGGCACGGAATCGCGCATTTTCGAGCGCTTCTTCCGCAGCGATCGCAATCCGGCCAGCGGCAATGGCCTCGGTCTCGCCATCGTCAAGGGCTTTGCGGAGCTGATGGGCGCGAAGATCGAGGCGCATAACCAGCGCGGCCGCCCGGGCGCGGTCTTTACGCTTGCCTTTCCTGAATCCGCCACGGCATGAATCCGGAGCATGCCGCCAAGCCGTCTCAAAGCCCTGGTTGTCGATGACGAGAAAGCGATCCGCCGCTTTCTGCGTTCGACGCTTGTCGCCGAAGACTTCGAGGTCTTTGAAGCCGAGACTATGGCTGAGGCGCGCGCCCTAGGCGAAAGCGCTAAGCCGGATCTGGTCGTCCTGGATCTTGGTCTCCCCGATGGCGACGGCAGCGACCTGATACGGCCGCTCTCCGCCGTAAGCCGGCCCGCAATCCTCGTTCTCTCGGCGCTCGATGAGGAAGCGCGCAAGGTCAATGCGCTCGATCTCGGCGCCGACGACTTTGTGACCAAGCCTTTCGGCGTGGCCGAGTTCATGGCGCGCGTGCGCGCTGCGCTACGCCACCGCGTCCAGATGCAGGGCGGCCCCGCCATCTATGATGACGGCCGGCTCGTGGTGGACCTTGGCAAACGCATCGTGCGCGTGGATGGCCAAGACCCTAAACTCACGCCGCGCGAATACGGCCTTTTGCATCAGCTCGTTCTGCACGCTGGCAAGGTGCTGACGCATCGCCAATTGCTGCAATCGGCCTGGCCCGACGACCAAGGCGCGGATGTCCAGGCATTGCGCGTGCATATGCGCCACCTACGCCAGAAGATCGAACCTGATCCAGAGACGCCGACTCTGTGCGTTACTGAGCCAGGCGTCGGCTATCGCTTTCAAGGTCGCGCGCGAGAATAGCCCAGTCGTTTGCCCCGCTGTCTTCCCGCTACTTCCCGGTTTGCACGCCACGCACTTGGTGCACACGAAAACAATCGGTGGAAGCGCTTCTCGGCAGAGCACTGAACACGTGGTGCACACGACCGCTCAAAAAGCCTTATGAATCAGGCGCAATCCGTCCAATCCATCATCGGAGCGACGGAGAAAGCGTGCGGCGGCGTGACCATGCGCGCGGTTGCTTATCCCACGGTACCCGCCCCGACAATGCAGCGCCCCGCCTTGACGACGTGCGCAAACAGCCATACACGCGCCCATACCTCCAGGGGGTATCCATGGAACCCGCGATCGCAAAGAAAACCGGCGCCGCGCTCAAGCGCATCGAGGGACAAGTCCGCGGCGTGCAGAAAATGATCGAGGAAGAGCGCTACTGCATCGATGTGGTCACCCAGATCGAAGCCGTACGCGCTGCGCTGGCGCGAGTCGAAGCCGACCTGCTGCGTCAGCACCTGAAGCATTGCGTGCACAAAGCGATGCACTCGAAAAACGCCGCCGAGCAGGAGCGCGTCGTCGATGAACTCGTCCACGTCTTCCGGCGTCAGGGTTGAAGCCGTGATACGCGCCGCATTCTCCCTCGCCGCCGCGCTTTGTTTCGTCGCGAACGCGGCCGCGCGCGAGTACACGCTCGTGATCGACGACGCCCGCGTGGAAGTCGCCGGGCGCGCCGCCGACGGCATGTTGATCAACGGCCAGCTGCCAGGCCCGACGCTGCGCTTCACCGAGGGCGAAGAGGCGGTCATCCACGTGCGCAACGATAGCGACGCACCCACTTCGCTGCACTGGCACGGCCTCATTATCCCCGCCGCCATGGACGGCGCGCCAGGCTTCTCCGGATTTCAACCCATCGCCCCGGGCGACAGTTTCACCTACCGGTTTCCAATTCGGCAGCACGGGACTTATTGGTACCATTCCCACTCCGGCGGCCAGGAGCAAATGGGGCTTTATGCGCCGCTGATCATCGACCCCGCCACGCCGGATCCCGCGCCGCCAGAACGAGACTATGTGGTGTTTCTGTCGGATTTCACGACCGAACACCCGGACCGCATCCTGAACAATCTCAAGGTGGATTCCGGCTACTACAACTATCACCACCGCACGATCGGCGACTTCGTGCGCGACGCTCGAACGTTCGGCTTCCGCGCCGCGTTGCGCGACCGATTCGCGTGGGGCCAGATGCGGATGGACCCCACCGACATCGCCGACGTCACGAACTACACATTTCTGGTCAACGGGCGCCCGGCGCCCGAGAACGCGACCTTTATGTTCCGCGCCGGGGAGCGCGTGCGGCTGCGCCTGATTAACGGCTCCGCGATGACCTATTTCGACGTTCGCATTCCGGGCTTGAAGCTGAGGGTCATCGCTGCGGATGGTCGCGATGTCGATCCCGTTGAGGTCGACGAATTGCGCATGGCCGTCGCCGAAACCTACGATGTCATTGTCGAGCCCGCGCACGACATGGCCTACACCATCTTCGCGGAAGCCATGGATCGCAGCGGTTATGCGCGCGCCACGCTCGCGCCGCGTCCGGGCATGGAAGGCGTCATACCCGAAATGCGCCCACGCGCGGTGCTTACGATGGCGGACATGGGCATGCAGAGCGCCGCGCCATCCCATGAGGGGATGGACCACGGCGGTATGGATCACGCCGCCATGGGCCACGGTACGCCAACGCATGCCGACCAAGACATGGCGGCGGGTCTCGGCGCAGAAGGCGGCGCCGACGGATCGGGGCGCACGTTTGGCTGGGGCTCGGAGTTTCCCGCCGACGCCCGCGTTCTGTCATACGCCGATCTCGCGTCGGCGGTTCCGCAAGCCGATCTCCGTCCGCCCGGGCGCGACATCGTCGTGCGGCTAGGCGGCACGATGGAGCGTTACGTCTGGACCATCAACGGCGAAAGCATGGAAACCGCCGAACCCATCACGCTCGCCTACGGCGAACGCGCGCGCCTCACCTTCGTCAACGAAACCATGATGGCCCATCCCATGCACCTGCATGGCATGTTCGTTCAGCTTGAAAACGGCATGCCCACGGACCGGCTGCCCGACAAGCACATCGTCAGCATCGCGCCAGGGCAGACCTATTCGGTTCTCCTCACGGCGGATCAGCCCGGTGAATGGGCGTTTCACTGCCACCTGCTCTACCACATGGCGTCCGGCATGATGACGCGCGTTGTGGTGGCGCGCAGCGGCGAGAACACGCCGCCGATCCGCGCACATGAGGGCCATGGAGGCCATCCGTGAGGCCCGCGCTGTTAGCCCTGGGCATCTCGCTCGCCTCGATCGGCGCGGCGACAGCCATGGAGCCCGCGACGTTTTCCATGGTTCGCGCCGAATTTGACGCCGCGCGCATTAACGATGCGGACGTTTTGACTTGGGAGGGCGACGCTTGGGTCGGCGGCGACCGCGACAAGCTCTGGTTCAAGAGCGAAGGCGAGATCGAGGATGGCGACGTGACGGGCGCCGAAATTCAAGCGCTATGGAGCCATGCCATCGCCGACTTCTGGGACGTCCAGGCCGGCGTACGCCTCGACTTGGAGCCGGACTCCACAGCGCATCTGGCGCTCGGCGTTCAGGGCTTGGCTCCTTACCGGTTTGAAACGGAGGCGACCGCTTTCCTTAGCGAACACGGCGACGTCAGCGCGCGGCTGCGCCAGAGCCTTGACCTGCACCTCTCGCAACGGCTCATAGCCGAGCCCTATGCGGAACTCGAAGCATACGCCCAAGACGTTCCGCGGTTGGATGTGGGGGCGGGCTTCGCCAACGGCGAGATCGGCCTTCAGGTTCGCTATGAGGTCACGCGCAAGTTCGCTCCGTATGTCGATCTGACCTGGGAGCGCGCGCTTGGCGAAACCGCTTCACGGCGGCGCGCCGCTGGGGCGGAGGTCGAAAACGCGGCTGTGCGCGCGGGATTGCGCTTTTGGTACTAGGAGCACCCATGAAACAGGTTCTTACGGCAATCGCGGTGGCGGGCGCCCTCTTCGCGGCGCAGGCCTACGCCCAGCGCGGCGGCCACGGCGGTCATGACTCGACCGAGCACGCGCACACCGCCGCCATGCTCGCCTCGTCCATGCCCGCCGACGGCGCGGTGCTAGCGCAGTCGCCTCGGACGTTGACGCTGGTGTTCGCCCATCCCGTCATGCTGCAAACGGTGGCGTTGAACGACGAAGCGGGCGCCGCCGTCCAGGGCGCCACCTTCCGTCGCGCGGCGACCGCTTCAACAACCTATTCGGTCGCGCTGCCTACGATGGAGTCCGGCGCCTACCAAGTGCGCTGGACGGCCACCGGTTCGGGCCATGACATGCAAGGGCAGCTCGGCTTCACCGTGGAGTGAAATGGGGCGACTGATGGGATTTGAACCCACGACCGACCGGACCACAACCGGTTGCTCTACCCCTGAGCTACAGCCGCCACAAAGGGGCGCTCTTCTTGGCGTTTTCGCCCCTTCCCGTCAAGGAACCGCGGGCGTTTCCGGCACAAAAGAGGCGGCGTCCGCGGCGCGTTGTTCGCCCCCGAACATCGGTTTGACCTGATCGCCCTCCGCGAACGAAAGCCATACGTAGGGGATGCCTTTCCGGTCCGCGTACTTGAGTTGCTTATCGAGGCGCGCGGGCTCTGGGTAGAGTTCGACGCTAAACCCACGCGCGCGCAAAACCTGCGCCTTGCTGGCCGTCGCTGGCCCCGCCGCGGCGTCGAGATTGGCCATGAGAATTTGCGTCGGGCACGCGCGTTCTCCCTCGATGCGTCCTTCCTTCAAGAGCTTGGTGAAGATGCGCGTCAGTCCGATCGAAATCCCCACTCCGGGCAAATTGCGGCGGATAAATGAGCCGACGAGATTGTCGTAACGGCCGCCGGCGCAGATCGAGGAATACCCCGGAAAATCCACAAAGCGCGCTTCATAGATCGATCCCGTATAGTAATCGAAACCTCGGGAGATCGAGAGGTCCGCTTCGACACGCACCGAGCCTGATGCGATGCTTTCGACCCGCGAGAGCACGGCGTCGAGTTCAGCCATGCCTTCGTCGAACGCCGCTGCTCCTGTCACGCCCAACTCGGCCACGCGCGCGCGCACCTCTGCGAACGATCCCTTGATATCGGCGAACGCGAGGCACTTTTCAGCGTTTCCATCCGACAGCCCGCATTCGGCCCTCAGCCGCTCGATCATCACTTCGCGCGGCATTTTGCCAAGTTTGTCGATCAACCGCGCGAGAACTTGCGCATCCTTGGCGCCGAGCCACTCGCTGACGCCTTGCATGAGTTTGCGATTGCTCACCTGAAAGAGAACCGGCCCGACCTCGATCCGCGCCAAGGCGGTCATAACGACTTCGAGCATCTCGGCGTCATAGGCGAGCGAAACGCTATTCTGATCCACGACGTCGATGTCGCATTGTGTGAACTCGCGATAGCGCCCCTCCTGGGGACGCTCCCCGCGCCACACGCGCTGCATCTGGTAACGCTTGAATGGGAAGGTCAGTTCGGAAAAGTGGTCCGCGACGTAGCGCGCGAAGGGCACGGTCAGATCGTAGTGCAACGCGAGTTTGGCTTCCTCGCTGGAAGCACTGTCCGCCGCCAGCCGCGTCAGCGCATAGATCTCCTTATCGACGTCTTCGCCCTTGGCCATGAGCGTTTCGATCGCCTCAACCGAGGGCGTCTCAATGTTGGCGTAGCCGTAGCTTTCGAAGGTCTCGGCGATGCTTTTCAACCACCGCATCTCCACGCGGCGGTACTGCGGCAGATACTCGGGGAAACCGCTGATGGAAAACTCCAGCGGCCTTTTCTTTTGACCAGACATAGCAGGCTGAGTTGCGCCAGCTGGCGCCGGGCGTCAAGCGCGTGAGCGCGACTTCATCTCCGCCATCACCCGCTGAGCGTAGGCGCGGCTCACCGGCACCTCCTCATCGCTCTGCAAGACCGCCATGAGCCTGCCGTTGCCGTCTCGGCGCACCGCCTTCATCCGGTTCCAGTTGACGAACGCCGAACGGTGAACCCGCAACATGATGTTCGGATCGAGCTTCTCTTCGAGATTGGACATGGTCTCGCGGTGGAGCAGCGTGCGACCGTCCCAATAGAGCCGCACGTAGTCGCGCTCGGCCTCAATGCGATCAACCTCCGCCACGGGAACGCGAAGGAAGCGCCCTCGATCGCGAATCCAGAACTCGCGCTCGTAGCGAGGCCCGTCACGGCCATGCGCCTCGCGCTTCAGCGCTTCGAGCACGGACGCCAGCTCCTCCGCGCGCCGCCCCGCGTCTCTCTCAGCGCGGCGTTCGCGGGCGCGCTCCAGCGCCGCCTCCAGCCGTCCGAACTCGACAGGCTTCAGCAAATAATCCACGGCGGAGGTCTCGAACGCCTTCAACGCATAGGATTCGTAAGCCGAGACGAAGATCACCGCCGGCGAGCCGCAATCTTCGACCGCATTGGCGACCTCAAAGCCATCCGCCAACGGCATGCGGATATCGAGCAACACCACGTCTGGACGCAGTTCGCGCATGGCGCTCATCGCCTGAACGCCATCGCTCGCGGCGCCAACGACCTCGACATCGCGGATCGCCTGCAGCGCCACTCTCATGCGCCGCAGCGCGAGCGGTTCGTCATCAGCCAAGAGAAGGCGTAAGGGTGCGCCCGACACTTTCTTCCTCCAGCGGCAACCATAACTCTACGCGGCAACCGGTGGGTTCACGATTGCGTGCAAGGAGCCCCGCGCGCGGTCCATAAACCACATCCAGGCGCTCGCGCGCGTTCGCGAGCCCAAGGCCGCGCCGCCCGCCGTCCGCGGCGGCCGGCAAGCCTGGCCCGTCGTCCTCCACCACGATGAGCAAGACATTTCCATCGCGCCGCGCCGAAACATCGATGCGCCCGCCTTCCGCGCGCGGCGTGATCGCGTATTTGATCGCATTCTCCAGGATCGGTTGTAGAATCAAGCTTGGGAGCCGCGCCTTTTCCAAGCCTGGCTCGATACTGAACGTGACGCGCAGTTTTTCGTCGAAACGGGTTTGTTCGATTTCCAGGTACTTGCGCTGCGCCTCCAATTCGTCGGACAGCGCCGCGAGTTCCGTGGGCTGGCGATCGAGCGAATATCTGAGAAAACCCGCCAGTTTGAGCAACATGCCCTCGGCCTGCTCGTTGCGTCGTTCCAGCACGAGCGTCGAAATCGCGTTCAACGTGTTGAACAGGAAGTGCGGATTGATCTGGTAATGCAGCATCTTGAGCTGCGCGTCGTAAGCTAGCGCTTGCGCGCGCGCGACCGCCCGCGCCTGCGCCATGCTCTCGAAGTGATAGCCGAGCAGCGCCTGCGTTAGCCCCCACAGCGGCAACGCCCAGCCGAATTGAAAGAGGTACATGATGAAGGCGTAGGGTTCGGGCGAAACGCCCGCGAGCACGCGCGGCCAGATCACCTCGCTCCACTGCGTCAGCGGCGCCAACGCCAGCGCGCCCAAAACCAGCGACAGATTGATCGCCCAACTCGACCGTGTAGCTCGCGGCCCCGCCAGCGCGGCAAGCAGCAACCCCGTCACAACGAAATAGCTGGCCACAACAAGAACGCGGTTGGCGAGATACGGAAACTCCAGCATGTCCTCTGGCGGATCGGACCCCGCAGCCGCAGTCCGGAAAGCGAGGTAGATTAACCAAAAGCCGCAATGCGCGCCCCAGCGCGTCCACGCGGGCCGCTCCCAAAGTCCGCTCCCGCGGGCGCTCGGCTGAACTTCATGCATCGCCACCGACGCACCCTAGCGAAAACCGCCCCCCCCTGCGTAGGCCGCTCTACAGGCGCGCGTGTGCATTCGTCGCGCTGGCGCTACAACTGGTCGCGCCAAAGGCAAACGCCTAACGGCGCTGCGACTTTTTCGCCTCGTCTAACGCCCCTGTCAGCGCGCCCCAGAACGGCCTCGCACCGTAGTTCTCAACCACCGCGGCACGCCCCAACTGGGCCATCGCCTGGAGTGCGCCCAAGTCTCGTGTCGCCTGCCCCATGGCCCCGGCCAGCCCTCCTGGGTCTCCCAGAGGCGCGAGCAGGCCAAAACGTCCGTCTCCCAGCGCTTTGCGGTTCCCGGGGATGTCGCTCGCGATGATCGGAACGCAGAAGTCCAGAGCCTCCTGCAACAGATAGGGCAGCCCCTCCCAGTGAGACGGCGAGACCAGAACATCGTGGTCATGAAAATCGGCGAAAGGCTTCCAAAGCCAGCCCGGCGTCTCGATCGCCATGCCGGCGGCCTCGGCCGCCTCCTTGATCTGTGCGGCCAACTCTCCGTCGCCGATAAACCGCAAAGCAGGCGCCGGTTTGCCCAACCGCGCGGCCGCATGCACCAGCGCAAGCGGATCCTTGGTTGCGATGAAACGTCCAACGAAATTGAAGCGCAGTCCGCCGGGCGGCTTCGCCGGCGGCGCCGGCTGCGCCAAATATGGGTTGCCCAGGCACGCGACATGAGGCCCGTGAAGGCGCTCTTGAGCGCTCCTGTGTTGGGCTTCATTGAGTGTGATGACGAGATCGGCGCTACTCTTGCGCTTAAATTTGTCCGAGTGGCACACCGCCACGATGCCCGCCTCTGGAAACGCGGCCCTTGCCGCGTCCAGCGCCTTATCGCTGTGAACGACGATGATATCTGGCGGTGCGCCCGCGGAGGCGTCGAGAATCCGCCTTCTGAGGCCGCGTTCGAACAAAAAGTGGAACGGCGACGTCATGGACGCGGGTGCGTCTACGACCCGCACGCCGTCTTGCCGAAGGATGTCGCCTGCGGGGCCGCGATAAAGGCAAAGCGACGGCGTTCCGACCGCGTCGAACATGCGCGCATAGTGGCGCGCGGCGGTCAGCACGCCGCCCCGCCCCTTCATCACCGCGACTTGGACCGCGAGCATGGGCCCCCTCTTCCCAACGGACCCGTTTTCTTGGAACGCCCCGCCCTGCTTGTTTAGACATCCGCCGAACGTCTCGGCTAGAGTGAGACCGTCAGCGAGCCTCTAAAGATTGAACCATGAGCCCTACCGCGCCCAACGCCAATTCGCCTGCACGGGCGCTCATTATCGGCCACTTCTCAACAGTCGGCGACATTGAATCGCTTGAGGCGGTCAAGGACTGGTGCGCCAGCGCGGGATTGCCGTTCGACATCGCGCCCTACTCGAAATCGCTGCAGGCGCGCATGGACGGCGCGATCAGCCCAGCGCAGGCCGACCCCTTGCGCTATTCGCATGTGATCGTCGTTTGCGGACCCTGCTATGAGGATCTGCTGCACCGCAACGGTGTGCGGCTTGAGGAGTACCAGCACTGTCACAAGATTGGCGTGAACCTCACCATGGTCGCGCCGCTGGCGGAATGGAATCCCTTCGACGTATTGGTGGAGCGCGACAGCGACCGCGCCACGCGCGCCGATCTCACCTTCACGCGCCCCATCGAACGCGGGTCCGTCGTGGGGCGTTGCGTCGTGAAGCGGCAGCGCGAATACGGCGCCCGCCAACGTCACAACGAAACGCTCGCCTTGATTGACGACCTCATCCGTCGGCGCAATCTCGCATCCATAGAGATCGCGACGGACTGGCCCAGCGCATCCACGCTTGTCGCGAACAACTCCTCAACGATCCTCTCTTCGATCCTCTCCCGCGTGGACGTGCTGCTGACCAATCGCCTCCACGGGTTTGTCTATGCGCTGCGCAACGGCGTGCCCGTATTGGCGATCGACGCCGTGGCCGGCGGCGACAAGCTCACGCGACAAGCCCGCGCTCTCGGTTGGCCAGTTTGCCTACAGGCCGACACGGCCACCACGGCGGAGATCGACAGGAGCTTCGCCTGGTGTCTGAGCGAAGAAGCGCGCTCGGCGGCCAAGGCCGTCAGCGCAGCGGCGATGGAGGCCGCGCGCGCGATCGAAGAAGAGGCCGCGGCCGCTCTGGTGTTGCCCCCGAAGCCCCGCCCCGCGCGCTTGCCGCCAAGGTCGGCCTGGGAGCTATTGTTCAGGCGCTGATGTCGAGCGCCACCGTTCGCGGCGGCGCTACTCTTTCTCCAGCCTCGCCAGCACCACGCCTTCGCTCACCTGCGCGCCTTGTTTTGCATTCAGCTCGACGAGCTTGCCATCGAACGGCGCGGTGAGCGTGTGCTCCATCTTCATGGCTTCGAGCACGAGAATGGGATCGCCCCTCTTCAACGTGGCGCCGGCTTTGGCTGCGACAGAGACGATCTTGCCCGGCATGGGGGAAAGGATCGCGCCATCGCCGGCGGCCAACTCTCCGCCTTCGCGCTCGCCGGTGTCGAGGGTGAACTCGTACGCTTCGCCGTCGGAGAAGACGATTGTGGCGCGACGACCTTGGTCGTCTCTACCTACACCTGGCATCGCGTGAGACGATGCCCAATCGTCCCCATCGAGAGCGACATCAACAGACTTGCCCTTGTAGCGCAGGTGCACGCGCGACAATCGCTGGGCGTTAAGACGAAAGCCTTCGAGCGATGCCCAAGGCGTTCTGGGGGCGCGTTCGCGACCAGCAGGCGTCCAATCGTTGAAGATCGATCCAATGAATGCACGCGCGGCGCCTCGGAGAATTGTATCGGTCGGCGGCGGCGTCTTGCTCAAACGGTCGCCCGCCGCGCTGATCAGCCCCGTATCCACATCGCCCGAGTCAAACGTTTCGTCTCCAAGGCAACGAACGAGAAAGCCAGCATTAGTCAGAACAGGCCACACTTTGATTTGCGCACATTCCTCGCGCAGCGCGGCTATCACCGCCTTCCGGTTCTCACCATGTACGATGATCTTTGCGATCATTGGGTCGTAGTGGGGAGAAATCTCATCGCCACGATACACGGCCGCGTCCACGCGAGCCGTCCCGCGCCACGCGTTTGGGAGCTCGAAGATTCCGAGCTTGCCGGTGCTCGGCAAGAATCCCGTGTCAGGATTTTCCGCATACAGTCGCGCCTCTATGGCGTGGCCGCTGATCTTCAACTCTTCCTGCTTTAGCGGCAGCCTTTCGCCGCTTGCGACGCGCAGCTGCCACTCGACCAAGTCCTGCCCGGTGATCTCTTCGGTCACCGGGTGTTCGACTTGCAGCCGCGTGTTCATTTCCATGAACCAGATGCGATCGGCGCGCAGGCCTTCGCTGGCGTCGGCGATGAACTCGACTGTGCCGGCATTGATATAATTCACAGCCTCGGCTGCGCGCACGGCGGCGGCGCAGAGCGAGGCGCGCGTGGCGTCGTCCATGCCCGGCGCCGGCGCTTCTTCGATCACCTTCTGGTGGCGGCGCTGCAGCGAACAATCGCGCTCGAACAAATGCACGACATTGCCGTGCGTATCGCCGAACACCTGCACTTCGATATGGCGCGGGCGCTGCACATACATTTCCAAGAGCACGCGATCGTCGCCAAACGCCGCCGCCGCTTCGCGCTTCGCCGATTGCAGCGCCGCTTTGAACTCGCTCTTCTTTTCGACCTTGCGCATGCCTTTACCGCCGCCGCCGGCGACGGCTTTGATCAGCACCGGATAGCCGATCGCGTCGGCTTCCTTTTGCAAGCGCTCTTCGCTCTGATCTTCGCCGAGATAGCCGGGCGTCGTCGGCACGCCGGCTTCGGCCATGAGTTTTTTGGCGGCGTCCTTGAGGCCCATAGCGCGGATGGAGTCCGGCTTCGGGCCGATCCAGATCAATCCCGCATCGATGACCGCCTGAGCGAAATCGGCGTTCTCGGAGAGAAAGCCGTAACCCGGATGGATCGCTTCGGCGCCGGTTTGCTTTGCCGCGGCGATGATCTTCTCGCCACGGAGATAACTCTCTTTTGCGGGGCTCGCGCCGATGTGCACGGATTCATCCGCCTCACGCACATGCAACGCTTTGGCGTCAGCGTCGGAATAAACCGCGACCGTGCGCACGCCGAGACGCTTCGCGGTGCGAATGACGCGGCGCGCGATTTCTCCGCGATTGGCGATGAGGACGGATTTCAGCATACTTCGCTCTTTCCCCCTCCCCTAGAG